>Ga0210405_10000747_pt1 | contig 40646 bp, 14 predicted proteins | sample IncBWH11MmetaG_FD_155492 | JGI IMG/M metagenome (GOLD analysis project Ga0210405, IMG submission 155492) | Forest soil microbial communities from Barre Woods Harvard Forest LTER site, Petersham, Massachusetts, United States - Inc-BW-H-11-M | ecosystem: Environmental > Terrestrial > Soil >... | reverse complement strand
TCGTCGGCACGCAGCACCCGCGAGCGCGCTCTGCGCTCGAGCTCCAGACGGTCGGTTTGGCACAAGAGGTTGGGCATGCACCATGATACGATTCTCTGCTACCGATTTCAATAGGACATGCCACTAGGTAGCTTTGGACGGCAGGCGGGCTTCGACCTGGCGCCAGAGATCGATGATGTCGAGGTGGACCTCGGGGAGGATCTGGGACCGGTACTGCCCGTCGACCGGCAACGCGACCACGAAACGGCCACCCTCGTTGACCAGGAACTCGATCTGGCGTGTTTCGGAGTCTACGATCCAGTACTCGCGAATGCCGGATCTGGCATAAAGGATCAGCTTCTCGCCTCGATCGCGGCGGGCCGTTCCAGGGGAGAGGACCTCGATCAGGAGATCGGGAGCACCTTCGACGCGCGCCCGCACGATCCCCCGGCGCGCAGCCGAGAGATAGATGACGTCTGGCTGAACGACCGAGTGCTCTGCCAGTGTCACATCCAGCGGTGCGGGAAGCGCGAGACCACCCGCAGCCTGGGCGATGTCGTCGAAATGCCGCCACAGGAGCGGAACAACCGTCTGGTGCAATGGCGTGGGGCTGGGCACTACGTACAGCCTCCCGAACAGCAGCTCGCAACGCGGCTGGTCCGGCAGGGCGTCGTAGTCCTGTCGCCGGTAAGGCCCCAGTCCAGCCGGAGGTGCCAGAGGGGCTTCCGTGAGCAATTCGACCGTCATCACTTCAGTATAGCTCCCCCTCTAAGAAAGCTTGACGCGAAATCGAGCGCGAATCCGGCATTCCTCGTCTCAAGGCGCGAAGGATCGGCAGCCGGCGGGGCCTCGCCCCATTCAGCCTGCGAAGATCGCCCGCCGGGCGGCACCAACTATTAAGCAGTCTTGGGCGGCAGCCGGGTTTCGACCTGGCGCCACAGGTCGACGACGTCGAGATGGATCTCGGGGAGGACCTGGGATCGGTACGTCCCGTCCACGGGCAACGCGACCACGAAGCGGCCGCCCTCGTTGACCAGGAACTCGATCTGGCGCAGCTTGGCGTCGGCGATCCAGTACTCGCGGATGCCCGACTCCGCGTAGAGCATCAGCTTCTCGCCCCGGTCGCGCCGCGCCGTCGCGGGTGAAAGGATCTCGACCAGGAGGTCGGGAGCGCCGATCATGCGGTGCGGGCGCGCGACCCCGAGACGTGCGGCCGACAGATAGATGACGTCCGGCTGCACGATCGAATGATCGGCCAGCTCCACGTCGAGCGGCGCGGCGTAGGCGAGGCCGCCGGACGCCTGGGCGATGTCGTCGAAATGGCGCGCCAGCACAATGATCATCGCCTGATGCACGAGCGTGGGACTCGACATCACGTACAGCCTCCCGAACAGCAGCTCGCAACGCGGCTGGTCGGGCAGGGCGTCGTAGTCCTGTCGCCGGTAAGGCCCCAGTCCAGCCGGAGGCGCCAGAGGGGCTTCCGTGAGCAATTCGACCGTCATCACCTCAGTATAGCTCCCCCTCTAGGAAAGCTTGACGCGAAATCGATTGCGAATCCGGCATTCCTCGTCTCAGGCGCGGAGGATCGGCAGCCGCCGGCCGGTCCAGTCGGGGAAGAGGGCGGCGTCGTTCTTGATGCCGAGGTGCCTGCCGGCCAGCTCGCAGAACACCGCGCGGAAGTCGGTGGTCACCGGCAGGTCGCGCCCCTCGTAGAGCGCGTCCGGATGCAGGGTCGGGAGCTGGCCGTGCACCTTGCCACCGTCGACGTGGTTGCCGAGCACGAACAGGCACGAGCCGTGGCCGTGGTCGGTGCCGCCCGAGCCGTTCTCGCGCGCGGTGCGGCCGAACTCGGTCATGGTGGTCAGCAGCACGTCGTCCTGGCGGTCCCCGAGATCGGTCCAGAAGGCGTTGATCGATTGCCCCAGGTCCTGGGCGCGGCGGAAGAAAGTACCGTTGACGGTGCCCTGCTGCACGTGCGTGTCCCAACCGCCGGACTCGGCGAACGCCACCTCGAGCCCGACGTCGGACTTGATCAGCAAGGCGATCTGCCGCATCGCGTCGCCCAGCGGGCTCTTCGGATAAACCGCGCCGTTCGCCGGCTGATAGTGCGCGACGTCGGTCGCCGACAGCATGTCGATGGCCTCGAAGGTCTCGGTGCCGGTGTTGCGCAGCAGGCTCTGCGAGGTCCGCTCGTAAAGCGCTTCGAAACCCTGTCCGGCAGCCGCCGCCACCTGATCGGCACCCGGCAGCCTGACCCGGAAGTCGGCGAGGTTGGTCACCGCCACCGCCGGCTCCTCGCCGTAGAGCGAACGCGGCATCGACGGCGTCATCGCCACCGCCCGGAACGGCGTGCGGTCGTGGCCCAGCAGGCCCACCGCCCGGTTGAGCCAACCCGAAGGCGTGCCCTTGCGTCCCGGGGTCCCGGTCTCCATGTAGTCCTGGGCGTCGAAGTGCGAGCGCGTCGGGTCGGGCGAGCCGACGGCGTGCACGATGGCCAACCGCCGCTCCTGCCAGAAGGGAAGCAGCGCGGCGAAGCCGGGGTGCAGGCCGCAACCGGCGCCGAGATCCGCCAGCGCATCGGCACCCGCCACCCGGGCGGCGCTCATCGCCAGCCGCGGCCGCAGCTGCCTGAGCGTCGCCTCGTCGAGCGGCGTCACCGCCATCATGCCGTCCATGGCGCCGCGCTGGAAGATGGTTACCAGCACCTTGCGCCGCCGCAGCGGCGCCGGCGCCGCAGCGGCCAGCGCCGCGCGCTCGAGGAACGAGGGACCGGCGCCGATGGTCACCAGGGCCAGGCCGCCGGACTTGAGAAAGACTCTACGGGTCAACATGGAATGCGCTCCTGTCTACAGATCGATGCAGCCTGCCACCTGGGAACGAAGGGCCGATGACGGGAGGCTGATCGAGGGCCTTCATCGCCGCTGGAACTCGGGCGATCCGAGAACCATCCCCACCACCTGCTCGATCGGCGTCGGCGAATGCCGCGGCACCCCCGCGAGCGCCGCGATCGCCGCCGGGCCGCCCCCCTGTCGCCCGCCGCGCACCTGCCGTCCGCCGCCGGCGCCGGCACCTTCCAGGCCGCCGGCGGCTGCCATCTCGTCGCCGTCGTCGCGCGCCGGCAGCGCCGGCAGGGCTTCCTTGGGCGCGGCCTCGTCGATGCGATGCGCCACCGCGGGGTCGCTCACCAGCGGGCCCAGCAGCCGCAAGGTCGCCGCCAGGTCGCGCCCCGGCAGCAGCAGCGCGGCATAGGTCCGCAGCGCCGCCTCCCGCGACTCCGGCTCGGGACCGTCGTGCAGCGACGGCAGGTCCATGTCGAGGCCGCCGATCCGCTGCGACGCGAACTGTAGGCCGAAGTTCATCCGGTTGAGCAGCGAGCCGGTGTTGACCCAGGCGTCGGCGCGGTCCGGATAGCCGGTGGGCGCCTGGTAGGCGTAGAGCGGCTCGCCCATGCGCCTGATCCAGTCGAGCAGCTGCCGCGGCTCCTCGACGTGCGCTCCCGAGGCGCGCACCGCCGAGACCGCCAGCTCGAACGGCGACTTCACCTTGGCGCCGACCGCCTCGGGGCTCCAGAACTCCGGCGACTGCGCCAGCGTGCGCAGCAGCGCGCGGACGTCGCCGCCGGTACGGTCGTAGGTGGCGACCAGGCGGTCGATCAGCTGCCGGGGAGGACGGTCCGACACGAAGCGCACCGCGAGCTGCGTGGCCAGATGGCGGGCAGTGGACGGGTGGCCGGCCAGCAGATCGAGCACCTCCTCGCCGTCCTCGATGCCGCGCCCCGGCGGCAGGGTCCGGCCCAGGACCTTCTTGACCGCCGAGTCGTGCATGTCGGCACGGAACAGGAAGTCGCCGTCGACCTGGAACCCCAGCCCGCCGAAGCGCCGGGCCTTGTCGAGGCGCTTCTCGATGCCCTCGCGCGCCGGGCCCGAGGGCAGCACCGTCCAGCCGGTGAAGGCGCGGGCGACCTCGATCACGTCCTTCTGGGTGTAGCCGCCGTCGACCCCCAGGGTGTGCAGCTCCATCAGCTCGCGAGCGTAGTTCTCGTTGAGCCCGCGGCCTTGGGGGACATTGGGCTGGCGGGCCGGACCGCGCGGCCGGCGCGCCGCCCGCATCTCCTGCATCTCGTCTCCGAACAGGGTCGGCTCGTCGGGCGCCGCGGTCGATTCGGCGTTGTCCAGGTAGTACAGCATCGCCGGGTGGTGCGACGTGGCCTCGAGCAGGCCGCGCACGGTGCCCAGCGCCTTGGGCCGGATGGCGTCGCGCTCGTAGGAGAGCAGATACGGGCGCGCCCGGCCATTGGTCTGCGAGACGTTGAAGTGGTTGAACCAGAAATCGGTCATCACCTCCCGCAGCTGGTTCTGGGACTCCGCCGCGCGGAGCAGCTTCTGCGTCAGCAGCTGGTCGTCCAGCTCCCGCTCGGGGCGGTAGCCCTGGTTCCGCGCGAACGCCAGCAGCCTCGCCCGCAGCTCCGGCCGGTCGCTTTCCGCGCCGCCGGCGCCGGCCGCCGCGTCGGCGACCTCACCCGCCGCGGCCGCCGAGTTGCCGCCGGCGCCGCCATTGCGTCCCCGGCCGTTGGCGTTGCCATCGAAGTTGCCGGCGGCGTAGAGCCGCTTCAGCCGTTGGTCGGACTGGGCGGCGGCCAGATCCTCCTTGCGGATCACCCCCTCCTTGACCGCTGCCGCCAGGACCTGCCCCGGGTTCTTGTAGATCCGGACCATGTCGGCCTGGGACATGGCCAGGGCGGGCAGCGCGGCCAGCCGCGCTTCGAGGTTGGGATCGGGGAGAGCGGCGCCAAGCTGCTGCTCGAACCAGCGGTCCAGACCGGCGGCGACGACCTGGTCGACCTCTCCGGGGCGCGGCCCGAAGGCGAACCGGTTGAGCAGGTGAGCGGCCGCCTGGCGCTCGCCGAGGCCCGCTTCCCGCCAGGGTAGCCTGGACGCCGGCCGGCGATCTCCGGCCGACACCCCCTGGCGCCCCTGGGGCCCCTGCCGCCCCCAGGCCAGCCCGCCGGCCAGCGCCAGGGAGGTCAGCACGGTCGTCGTCCAGGTCGTCACGCTTGCCGCTCTCATACATCCTCCTCGGCGCGGGCCCCTCGGGAGGGGTCCCGCGCGTGATGCTGAAACCCCCGACGCCGGCCAAACCTGCGCTGACCAGGCGGCGGCGGGCCGGTCGATTCTGCGCTTCCGCCGGCGCCTTGCCAAGCCTCCGCCAGGCGCGTAAGCTGGCCCCGTATGCAGCGTTCCCGCGCCGTCTCGCCCGCCTTCGCCCCGTTGCTTGCCCTGTCGCTCGCCGCCGCGCTCGCCCTGCTCGCCGCCCGGGCCGAGGCCGACGTCCTGCTCACGGTCAAAGGCCATACCGAAGGCTTCAAGGTCGGCGACCGCACCCAGGAGCCGCGCGACGCGGACGTCAAGATCTGGCTCAGCGCCGAAAAGATGCGGCGCGACGAGGGCCCGCTGTCCGCCATCGTCCGCCTCGACCGCCAGAAGCTCTACCTGGTCAACCACGCCGACAAGACCTACAGCGTGGTGGACCTGCCGGTCGATTGGGCGAAGCTCGTCCCGAGCGGCGATCGCGAGAAATTCCAGCAGTTCCTCGCCGACAGCCAGCTCAAGTCGACGATCACGCCGTCGACCGAGACCAAGAAGATCCGCGACTGGAACACCCACCGGGTCGACGTCGACCTCGCCAATGCCCACGGGCTCAAGGTCTCGACGCGGATGTGGTTGACCAAGGACCTGCCGTTTGCCGCCGCCTACAACAAGATGTCGGGCGTCCTCGCCTCGTTGCAGGCGAGCTCAGGGGAGTGGGCGCGCAAGCTGGGCCAGCTCGACGGTTTCCCGGTCTATCAGGAGACCACGGTCAGTGTCGGCGGCACGAGCTTCCTCTCCCACGAAGAGGTGGCCGCGGTCGAAACCAAGGCGGTGCCGGACGTGACCTACGATCCGCCGGCGGGCTTCAACTCGGTTCCCTACGACCCGTTCCGTCCCCCCGGATAGAACAAAAGTCCCGTCGAAGAGGGGGAGGGGGCGTCCCCTTCCCCCCGGAGGGTGGGAAGGGGATCGAGGGGATGCGGGGGCGATCCAATCGATGCTTTGAGTAGTGCTTGATGGGTCTTCATGGCTCTGAGTCGCCGAGAGACAGTGGTGACGAGGAGACTGCTCAAGATTCCCGGCTCTGGGAAATCTGCCGGCGCAGCAGCTCGTTCTCGAACGCCATGCCCACCTGGGCGGTGGCCAGCTCCAGGATGTCGATGTCCTCGATCGGCTGGTCGCGCTCGCCGTTGTCGGTGTAGATCACCGAGATCACGCGCTGGGCGCCGAGCACCGGGAAGACCACCACCTGGCCGGTCCGCGAGCGCCCGACCAGCGACCGGAACGGCTCCGGCAGCCCCGCCTCCTCGAACGTCACCGACTGCACCTCGCCCTGGGCCAGGCTACGGGAGAAGACACCTTCCGTCTGGCTCGACAGCCTGATGCCGCGGGTCAGCTCGGCGAGCGGCCGCCCGCTCAGGTCCGCACCGAAGGCGCCGAGCGCCATCAATTGGTCGCGCTTGACCAGGAACAGCACCGCGCGCTCCACCGACTCGGAGATGATGTGCATCAGGTTGAGCGCCACGGTGGCCGAGATCAGCCCCGAGCGCAGGTCGCCGAACACCCGCCGCAAACGCGCCACGCCGGATTGCGCGTTCGCCGGCGTCATCCTGCCCGAGCCGCCGCGGATCAGGTCGTCCCGGCTCTCGATGAGGTTCTCGACGCAGGACGCCACCGCCTCGACGTCCGGCGGCAACGCCGTCAGCACTCCCGCGGCGTAGACCTTGGCGACCGAGATGGCCGGATCCACCAGCGCGATGATCGAGGCGCGGGGGCGGGCGCGGCGCAGCACCGCCGCCTGCTCGATGGAAGCCCCGCCGCGCCGTAGATCCACCACTACGATGGGCGGTGGCTCTCCCGGCGCCGCCGCTCCCGCCTGCTCGATGCGCAGCCCTTCGATGCCGGCGACCTCGTGGAGCAGCGCTTCGCCCAGCTTCTCGGCGAAGACCGCGTCGTGCGAGACGATCTGCAGGTGCAGGCGCTCCGCCGCGTGCTTCGGCATCTCCCAGCGGCGATGGGCGATCTCCGGCCGCGGCTCGAGCAGCAGCGCGCCGGACGGACGGCCTCCCGCTGCCGCCCCGGCGCTCACCACCGCCGTCGCGGCCGCGGCCATCGCGGGCACCGCCACCAGCGCCGGCCCGAGAGCCGGGTGGGTCTCGTCGCCGTCAGGATAGCCGTCGCCGTGGGACGTCGGCAGGTCGAAGACCGCCGCCGTCTCGAGCCCGGGCTCGCCGCGCCCGCGGTTGCGCTCGTCGAAGATCCTGGCGGCCTCGAGCAGCACCATCTGGGTGTTGAGGTCGGCGTCCGGCAGCACGTCGCTCGGGTAGAGCGCAATGTCGTCGATCGGGCGCAGGTCGTCGATCGCGAACTCGAAGGTGCCGGCATCCCAGACCATCACCTCCGACACCGCCTGGCCGATCTGCTGCGCGATGACCTGGCGCAAACCCTCCGCGTCGATGGCGCCCGAGGACACCAGCACCTGTCCCAGCGAGCGCCGCTCGCGCTCCCGGCCCTGGGTCTGGATCGCCTGATCGAGATGCGCGCGGTCGAGCAGCCCCGAAGAGATCAGCAGATCTCCCAGCTTCGGCGTGCGCGGCGCCTGCGCGGAGACCAGGCGGCCGCCATGGAATCCGATCATCGCGCGCTGCGCGCCGCGGGTGAGCAGCAGCGTGCCGGTGCGCCGCCCGAGGTGAACGAACTGCATCACGTCGGCAACGGAGACGTCTTTCAGGCTGCCGGAAATTGCCATCCCCGCCCCCGGTCCGTCACTCGCCGCGCGCCAGCTTGACCAGGCTCTCGAGGGTGCGCAGCTTGCGGTCCTTGGCGGCGAACAAGCGAGCCGCGAACAGCGCCGAGGCGGCGTGCGCGGACAGCAGGTCCAGCAGGTCGCGGTCTTCGGCGCGCAGGATCGGTTTGTGATCGAGCAGCTTCAGCAGCACCAGGGCGCCGACCACCTCGTTCTGCACCCGCAGCGGCACCGCCGCAAGCGCCCGCGAGTCGGCGGTCGGACCGAGGCGAAGGACGCCGTCGGAGAGCGTCGCGTCGACCACCGGATCGCCGCCGGCGTACATCTCGCCGCGATAGAGCCCGTCCAATTCGGCGTTTTGAGAGTTTGTCGCGGTCGCCGGGGGCGCGGCGGCGGCCGTGCCGCCGATCAGGGCGATGTCGCAGCCGGGGGCGTCGTCCTTGCGCAGCAGCAGCACGAACTGCTCGGCGCCCAGCAGGTTGATGGCGATCTCGGCGATGGTCGCCTGCACCTCGGCCGGATCGAGCGTCGCGTGCAGCTGGTAGGTGGCGACGTAGAGATTCATCAACCGGCCGCCCTGGTGCTCGGAGTCGACCAGCCGCGAGGCGAGCTCCTTGACGTCCGACTCGGCGGACGCCAAGCGCCGCTCGAGCTCGACGGCGCGCGAAACGTCGGCGGTATCTGAAGGGGTTGCAGGGGTTGGAGGGGTCGCAGGTGTTGGGCTCAGCCGGTCCGCGGGGCCGGCGGCGTGGCGCTCGACCAGCTCGCGCAGGTTGAGCTCGGCGACCCGCGCCAGCTCGCGGGCGCGGTCGAGCGTGGTGCGCAGCTCGGCAACCAGATCGACACCGGCGATGGTCGCAGTCGGCGCGGTCGGCGCGGTCGGCGAGGGCGGGCGGTCGCTCAAGCGGCCGACCTCGCCGGCAGCCGGGAGATGACGTCGAGGATGTCCTCGGTGTGAAAGGGCTTCCTGATGTAGGCGGAGGCGCCGGCCTCGAGGCCGCGCGCGGTGTCCTCGTCGCGCCCCTCGGTGCTGATGATGATCACCGCCATGCCGTCGCAGCCGCCGCCGACCTTGAGCTGGGCGAGGAACTCCAGGCCGTTCATGTTCGGCATGTTGACGTCGAGCAGCACGAGGTCGATGTCCTGATGCTCGCCCAGGCGGTCGAGGGCCTGCCGGCCGTCCGAGGCATACACCAGTGGGTACTGGCGCAGCATCACCTCATACATCTTGTGCATCAGCTTCGAATCGTCAACGACCAGAACTTTCCTTGGCTGCACGACGCTCTCCGGGCAGGCGTTCCGTCCGGCGGGGCACTCCGCTGGGTTCACCGATCCAGCTTCGCAGTCTAGCCAATGCTACATGCCAGTTCAAGTCGCGCGCGGCCCGCGCGCGGCCTCGACCAGGGCCGCCGCGAGCAAGTTGTCGCGTTAGTGTCTACGAGACGCACCATCAATAATTAGAATAAGAGCTATTCCTTTACAGCTGCCATGCATGGAGGGATGACGACCATGAAAGGCATCGCGCGGTGTGTCTGCTGCCTGGCGCTGGCTCTTGCCGCGCCCCGTGTCTCCTCGGCCGGCGGCGCATGGGTACCCGCTCCCGGCGACGGCGACATCGATCTCGGATACAGCCCGAAGACGGCGTCGACGTCCTGGGACACGCACGGCCGCGCCTACACCAACCGCAACGGCGCCGGCGAGATCAGCTACCAGGACTTCCGCTACCTCTACCTGGACGGCGAGATCGGCCTGTTCAAGAACTTTTCCGCCACTTTCCTGATGACCTATCTCGACGGGATCGAGGGGCCGCACAACAACGGCGAGGAGGACTCGGGCCCGTCCGACGCCTGGTTCGGCTGCAAGTACGCCCTCACTCAGGGCAAGCTGCCGATGGCGATCGCCTTCACCTACCGTACGCCGATCTTCTACGCCCTGCCCGGCCCTTACAGCCGCGAGCTCTTCGACGCGCACGGCAACCACATCGGCGAGAGCCCGAGCTGGCGCGGCCTGCTCAAGAACGACTACGGCCTGACCTATCTGATCAGCCAATCGGCCTTCGGCGGCGGCTGGTGGAACTTCCAGACCGGCTACATCTGGCGCTCCGGCGCACCCTCCGACCAGATCCCGGTGCTGGTCGACCTCGGCTATCCCCTTCCCTTGTTCGGCTCCTTCGCCAAGCTCGCCGGCTCCTGGTACCACAGCGTGGGCAACTGGACGACTCCGCAGCCCAATGATCGGTTCGGCGTCTCCGCAACCAACAACTTCAACGACGCCAGCTATCTGCAGCTCGCCGCCTCGTGGCTGGTGCCGTTCGGCCGGCACCGGGAATACTTCGTCGAGGGCGGCTACGGCCAGGTGGTGTGGGGGATCTCGGCGCGCCGCTACCGGGAGCCGTTCATCAGCATCGACCGGCGGTTCTGATCGCCCGCCGGCGGGCGGCGGGCGCGCTGCTTCCTACGACGGGCCGGCCAGCGCCGGTTCGGGCAAGGCGACTCCCTGCAGCATGTCGCTCGGCAGCGCGCCGAGCAGCTGCCGCAGCTCGTCGTCGTCGGCGAGCCGCTCGCGGATCCGCGGCTGCGCCATCGCCCATGAGATGAGCCGGTCGTGCTCGCGCCCGCGCGCCCGCGCCATGACGTAGGGCAGGGTGGTGAAGGAGATCAGCGCGTACAGCGGGATGAACTTCTCCGGATGGATCTCGGCGAGGCGCCGCTCGATCTGCTTGCGCAGCAGGAACTCCGGATCGCCCACCTTGTCGCGCAGCTCGGCGAAATGCTCGAGCGCCAGCTCGGCGATGGCGTCGGCGTTGGGTTTGCGCTGCCGCTCGTAGGCGGCGAGCACCGCCGGCCAGCCGGTCTCGGCCGCCAGGCAGTCCGCCAGCACCGAGCAGTCCTCGAAACCGGAGTTCGCGCCCTGGCCGTACGACGGCACGATGGCGTGGGCCGCGTCGCCGATCAGCGCCGCCCGGCCGTTGGCGGTGTACGGGAAGCAGCGCACGGTGATCATCGAGGTCGGCGCATGGGCGAAGTAGTCCCTGACCAGGGTGGGCATCAGCGGCACGGCATCGGCAAAGGTCTCGTGGAAGAGGGCGAGCAGCTCGCTCTCGCCGCGGATCGAGGCGAAGGACGGCTCGCCCTCGTAGGGCATGTGCAGGGCGACGGTGAAGCTGCCGTCGAGGTTGGGAAACCCGATCAGCATGTACTCGCCGCGCGGCCAGATGTGGATGGCGTTGCGCGACAGCGCCCACTCTCCCGCCGCCGTCGGCGGCACCCGCAGCTCCTTGTACGCCTGGTCGAGGTACTCCTGGGCGTAATCGAAGCGCTGCATCTTCTGCATCTGCAGCCGCACCCGCGAGAAGGCGCCGTCGGCGCCGAACAGCACCTCGGCGGAGCGGTTGGCGACCTCTCCCGAACGGCGGTTCTGGAAGGTCGCCCCCGGCCCCGCCAGGTCCACCTTCAGGCACTTCTCGTCGAACGAGCAGCGGATCTCCGGCCGCTCGAGGACGAGGTCGAGCAGGGTGCGGTTGAGCCGGCTGCGCGACACCGAGTGGATCGCCTCGCCGCGATTGCCGTAGGGCTGGTATTCCAGGGTGCCGTCGCGGTTGTGGATCACCCGCCCGTAGCAGGGCACGCCGATGGCGCGCACCGCATCGCCGGCCTGCACCCGGTCGAGGGCGGCGAAGCCGCGCTCGCAGATGGTGAGGTTGATCGAGCGGCCGCCGCCGATCGGCCCCGAGCGCGGATCGGCGTGGCGCTCGTAGAGGTGGACCGCGTGGCCCAGCCGGGCCAGATAGAGCGACAGCAGCGAGCCAACCAGGCCGGCGCCGATGACCATGATGCTCTCCGCCATAGCGTTCTCCCTCAGCCGCCGGCCAGGACGAGCTCCGAGAGCCGCTTCCCGGGATCGGACGCGGCCGCCGCGAGCAGCGCCGCCAGCTCGCCGAGCAGCGCCGCCGCCGCACCGGGCGCGAACAGGCCGGCCGTGTAACCGAGATCGAGCTGGATCGCGCCCTCGCTCTCGCGAGCGTAGAGGTTCCAGTCGAACTCCGTGCCCATCTCGCCGGTGAGCGCCGGCTCCACCTCGAGCTCCGGCAGCCGCAGCGGCGCGGCGTGGGCCGCCTCTCCCATCGGCATGATGAACACGCCGCGGATCCAGGGCGTCGGGATCTCCTCGCCCCCCGCCCCTGCCACCGCCGCCGCCAGGAACTCGAAGGGCGCCCGCTGGTGGGTGAGCGCCTCGAGCGTGGTCTCGCGCACCCGCTTGAGCAGCTCGCCGAAGTCGGGGTCGCCCGCGAGGTCGGTGCGCAGCACCAGCAGGTTGAGCAGCAGGCCGACCAGCTCCGCGGTCTCCGGCCGGTCGCGCAGCGCCACCACCGTGCCAACCTGCACATCGTCCTCGCCGCCGCGGCGGTGGAGCAGCGCCTTCCAGGCTGCCAGCACGACGACGAACAGCGTCACCCGCTCGCGCCGCGCCAGCGCCTTGAGGGCCGCGCTCACCCCGGCGTCGAGGCGCAGGCCGCAGCGGCCGCCGGGCGCTTCCTGCGCGTCGCGGTCCAGCGGCGGCCAGCGCATGCCGCGCGGGTCCGCGCCGGCCAGCCGCCGGCGCCACCAGGCCAGCTCCGCGTCGAGCTCGCCATCCATCACCAGCTGCCGCTGCCGGCGGGCGAAGTCGGCGGCCTGCATGGGCGCCGCCGCCGCCACGGCTGCGCCGCCATCGCCGCCAACACCGCCGGCCGCCGCCGCGTACAAACCGGCCAGGTCGCGCACCAGCACGGTCAGCGACCAGCCGTCGATCACGATGTGGTGGACGACCAGCAGCAGCAGGTGCTCGGACGGCCCGGTACGCAGCAGCGTCGCCCGCAGCAGCGGGCCGCGCAGCAGGTCGAACGGCCGCCCCGCCTGGTCGCCGAGGGCCTGCTCGCAGGCCTGGCGCGCCCGCCGCTCTCCCAGGCCGGCGAGATCGACCAGCGGCAGCGCCGGCGGCGCGCTCGGGGCCGGATCCACCACCGCCAGCGGCCCCTGCTCGGTGGCCGGGAAGCGGGTCCGCAGCGCTTCGTGGCGCGCCACCAGCCGGCCCAGCGCCGCCGCCAGCGCCGGCGGCCGCAGCCGGCCGGTGAAGCGCACGCCATGGTAGACGTTGTAGGCGGTGCCGTGCGGCATGCGGCGCGCGATCTGCCAGAGACGCTGCTGGGCGAACGACGGCGCCTCGCCGCGCCCCGCGGGCGCCGCCGGGCGCGCAGCCGCCGCGCGCGGCTGGGCGCCGCCGGCCGCCGCGGCGCCGTCTCGGCCCGCCGTGCGGGCGATCAGCACGTCCACGCCCAGCACCTCGGCGGCCGAGCCGGCGGGAGTGAACGACGCGGTCTCGGTGAAGCCGGCGGCACGCAACGCTGCTTTCCATTGCGCCGCCGAGAGCAGCGGATGCATGGGGCGCAGCCCGTAGTCCTCGAAGTGATCGAAGCCGGGCAGGAAACCCATCGAGAAGTGGTACTTGCGCTGGAACTGGGTCTCCTCGAGCAGCAGCAGGACGCCGCCAGGCGCGAGCAGCCGCCGCACGTGGCTCAGGGTCTCGTGGATGTTGCGGGTGGCGTGCAGCACGTGGGCGGCGATCAGCCAGTCGCAGCACCCCGCCGGCAGTCCCTGGGTGAACGGGTCGCGCTCGAGGTCGAGCTCGCGGTAGCGCATGAACGGGAACTCGGCGAATTTCTGCGCGCCGAGGTCGGTGAAGAACTTCGACACGTCGGTGAACAGGTAGACGGCGCGCTCCGGCGGCAGCAGCGGCAGCAGCGAGGCGGTGCTGCCGCCGGTGCCGGCACCCACCTCGAGCAAGCGGATCCGCCGCCCGGGCGGCAGCGCGGCGACCTGGGCGGCCAGCAGGGCGCTGGCGATGCCGTTGCAGTATTGGAAGATCGGGGTCACCCGGTAGCTGGCCTCGATGCTCTCCGACGAGCCGCCCGCGAGGTAGAACTCGAGCGGATGCGTGGCGCCGGTGAGCACCGCATGGAGGTTCTCGCCGTAGTAGTCGCGCCGCGCCTGGTCGATCGCGGCGTCGATCGGCAGCGGCTGGGAAAGCGGCTGCACGGTGCGATAGACCTCGCCGCGCCGCGCCATGACGCCCTCGTCCACCAGCATGTCCAGCCAGCGGCGCAGCACCTTGCGGTTGCGCGGCAGCAGGCGATGGTCGCGCAGCAGCCCCGCCACCGTGACCTCCTCGCCGGCCCGCTGCAGGGCCCCCATGCGCCGGAAGGCCGCGGCGACGAAGCCGACCGCCTCGCGGTCGTGGCGAGGCTCCATCTCGGCGTCCGCCACCAGGTCCGCCGCCAGCACCACCCGCTCGGTTTCGGCGGCGCCGGCGGCGACCAGCGCGCGCCAGACCTCGTCCGGCATCACCCAATCGCCGCCCGCCAGCTCGGCGGCCAGCGCCGCGTCCGCCGCCCGGGAGGCGCCGGCGGCAGGGGCAGCCGGCGGATGCGGCGGCGCCTCCTCCGCCGCCGCCGTCTCGGCGGCCTGCGCATTCGCCGCCAGGGCGCGCAACCGCTTTTCGAGCAGCGCGCGACGCTCGGGTGACAGCTTGTCGAGCCGCGAAACGGTGGCGTCGCCCATCACAACAGCTCCCGCACTTCCTCGTCCGACATCTCCTCGACCTGGGCGAGCAGCAGCTCTTCGACCAGCGCCGCCAACCCCGCCAGCGTCGGCGCGTCGAAGAAGCTGCGCACCGGCAGCTCGACGCCGACCGCCTTGCGGATGCGGAAGATGGCGCGCACCGCCATCAGCGAATCGCCTCCCAGCTCGAAGAAATCGTCGTGGATGCCGAGCTTCTCGACCCCCAGCGCATCGCCGCAGATCGCCGCCAGGACCTTCTCCACCTCGGTGCTCGGGGCGACATAGCCGCGGCGCTCCGCCGGCGGCTCGTTGCCAGGGCGCGGCAGGGCCTGGCGGTCGACCTTGCCGTTGGCGGTCAGCGGCAGCGCCGGCAGGAAGACGAACGCCGCCGGCACCATGTAGTCGGGCAGCGTGCGCCGCAGCAGCTCCCGCAGCTCGCCGGCGCCGGGAGGTCCGGGCGGCCCGGAGGACGACGCCGAGCTCTCGGCGGCGACGACATACGCCGCCAGCCGCTTGTCGCCCGGGCGGTCGCCGGCATGCGCCACCACCACCGCCTCGCGCACCGCGGGGTGGCGGCACAGCGCGGTCTCGATCTCGCCGAGCTCCACGCGATAGCCGCGCACCTTGACCTGGGAGTCCTCGCGGCCGAGGAACTCGATGTCGCCGCCCGGCAGGTAGCGCCCCAGGTCGCCGGTGCGGTACAGGCGCTCGCCGGTGAGCGGATCCTGGATGAAGCTGGCGGCGGTCTTGCCCGGATCGCCCCAGTAGCCGCGCGCCAGACCGGCGCCGCCGATGAACAGCTGCCCCGGCACCCAGGTCGGCCGCGGCGCCAGCGCGCCGTCCAGCACGTGGAAGGTCTGGCCGCTCATCGGCCGGCCGTAGGGAATGCTGCGCCAGCCGGGATCGACCTCGCGGATGGGATAGAGGATCGACCAGATCGCTGCCTCGGTGGCGCCGCCCAGGCTCACCACCTCGGCATCCGGCGCCAGCGCCCGGATGCGGTCGGGAAGCTGCACCGGGATCCAGTCGCCCGAGAGCATCACCAGCCGCAGCGCGCCGGGCAGCGGCCGGGCCTCCTCCGCGGCGTCGTCGACCAGCATCTCCATCAGCGCCGGCACCGAGTTCCAGATCGTCGCGCCGCCGGCGTCCAGCCGCTCGGCCCAGTGCCGCGGATCCCGCCGCTCGCCGGCGGCGGGCAGCACCACGGTGCCGCCGGCGGCGAGGGTGCCGAAGATGTCGTAGACCGAGAGGTCGAACGACAGCGAGGAGAGGGCGAAGACCCGGTCTTCCGGTCCGACGCCGAAGCGGCGGTTGATGTCGAGCACGGTGTTGACCGCGGCGCGGTGGTCGATCGCCACGCCCTTGGGCTGGCCGGTCGAGCCCGAGGTGTAGATGACGTAGGCCAGGTCGCCGGCGTCCTGGGCCGCCGGCGCGAAGGGCGGCCACGCCGGCGGCGCGTCGGGCGCCACCGTCACGCGCCGCAGCCCCTCCGGCCATTCCGCGGCCTGGGCGAAGCGCTCGTCGAGCCAGGGCTGGGTCACCGCCACCTCCACCCCGCCGTCGGCCAGCAGCCAGCTGCGGCGCTCGGCCGGCAGCTCGGGATCGATCGGCAGGTAGGCGGCTCCCGCGCCCAGGATGCCGAGCGTCGCCACCACCTGCTCCCAACCCTTCTCCATCACCACCGCCACCAAGTGGTTGGGGCGCGCGCCCAGGGCGCGCAGCTCCGCGGCCAGCGCGGCGGCGCGCCCGCGCAGCTCGGCATAGCTCAGCACACGGTCGGGAGCCGCCACCGCCGGCCGGTCGGAGGCCGCCGCGATCAGGGTGTGCAGCAGCCCGGGCGGCGGCGCCGCCAGCGCCGGCGAGGCGGCGTTGATCGCCGCACGCTCGGCGAGCTGCGACGCGGGCACCAGCTCGCGCCGCTCCTGGCGCCAGACCGGCGGCAGGTCGGCCTCCTGCCTGGCCGCCAGGCTTTCGAGCAGGCCGGTGAATGCCGCCACCATGTCGTCGAGCATCCCCGGTGGGAAGAGGTCCTCGACCACGTCCCAGGTGCTGACCAGGCGGCCGTCGTGCTCGGACACCTGGTGATCGATCCAGACCTGCGGCGTCTGGCTGATGCCGTAGCCTTCGGCCGGCGCCACCGCCGTCTCGTCCGCGCCCGCGCCGGCACCGCCGGCGCTATCGACACCGCCGGCACCGTTGAGGCCGCCGGCACCGTTGAGGCCACCGGCCGCGGGCAGCGCCTCCGGCGCGGCAGGACCCTCGCCCGTGGGCGCCAGGTTGAGAGTGCTGGTGAACACCACCGGCATCAGGGCGCGGGCGGCGACACCCTGGGCGCGCGCCAGCTCGCGCATCACCCGCACGCCACTCACCAGGCGGTGGTCGAGGCCCTCCCAGAGGCCGTCCTGGACGCGGCGGGCGCGCTCGACGAACGGCGCCGGCCGCGAGCAGTCGATGGCGCACAGGGTCAGCGAGGTGAAATCGCCGACCAGCTCGTGGATCCGGGGGTGCAGCGGCAGGCGGTTGAACAGCGTCAGGTTGACGGTGAAGCGCGGGCTCTTGCTCCAGGCCGCCAGCACCTCGGCGTAAGCGGTCAGCAGCAGCACCGAGGGGGTGAGGCCGGCGCGGCTGGCGCGTTGCTTGGCGAGCTGCCAGGCGGCGCGCGGCAGGCCGGTCGAGCGGCGCACGAAGCGCGGCCGGTCGAGCTCCATGGGGTTCCTGGCCAGCGGCAGGTCGGGAGCGGCGGGCAGCTCCGCCAGACGGCCGCGCCAGTAGGCGAGGGCCAGCTCGAACGCCGCCGACCGCTCCAGCTCGACGGTCGCCAGCACGTAGTCGCGGAAGGTGACCGGCAGCGGCGGCAGCGACGTCGCCGGGTCGTGGTAGAGCACCGACAGCTCGCGCAGCAGGATCTGGCAGCTCCAGGCGTCGCCGATCAGGAAGTCGAAGCTGACGTGGAAGCGGCTGCGGCCGCCCGGCAGGCGCGTCGCCCGCACCTCGAACAGCGGCCAGCGGTCGCTCGGCAGCACCTGGTGCGACATCTCGTGGCGCACCGCGGCGAGGTCGCGCTCGGCCTGCGCGGGGGTGCGGCCGGAGAGGTCGAGGACCGCGATCGCGTAGGGCGGCACCCGCTCGAGGATCTGCTGCAGGCCGTCGGGCAGCACCACCGCGCGCAGCATCTCGTGGCGCTCGACCAGCCGGTTCAGGGCGGCGGCGATGCGCGCCGGATCGACCGCGGCGGCATCGATCTCGAGGTACTGGTGGGTCGCGACCTGGCCGAGCTCGAAGGCGCCGCTGCGCCCGATCCAGTACGCCTGCTGCACGTCGGTCAGCGGGAACGGCTGGTGGAGGTTGGCGCGGTCGGCGGCGATCACCGGCAGCTCCGTCGCAACCGTCGGGGCGCCAGTGGTCTGCCGTGCGGCGCCGATCGCCGACGCCATGCCGGCCACCGTCGGCTCGGCGAACAGCGCCGGCAGCGTCACCTCGATCGCGAAGCGGCCGCGCACCTCGGTGGCGATCTGGGTGGCGAGCAGCGAGTGGCCGCCGAGCTCGAAGAAGTCGTCGTGGGCGCCGATGCCGTCGATCCCGAGCGCCAGCGCCCAGAGCGCCGCCAGCCGGCTCTCGACCTCGCCGGCCGGCGCCACGTAGGGCGTGGCGAGGGCGGGCCGCCGGTGGCCCGCCGCCGCTGCCGCCGGGAGATCGCCGGCAGGCGACGCGGCGGACGCCGGTGGCGCGGGGGATGCGGGCGAAGTGAGGGACGGGATCGGCCCGGCGCCAGCCGGCGGCACCGCCGGCGCCGACGCCTGGGTGCCCGCCGCCGGCGCGGTCCGGGCCACCGGCTCGAGCCAGAAGCGCTGCCGCTCGAAAGGATAGGTGGGCAGCCGCACCCGGCGGCGCCGCTCGTGGGCGTGGACGCCGGCCCAATCCACCTTGACCCCGGCCAGCCACAGCCGGCCGAGGGCGTTACCCGTCGCGTCGGCGCTCTCCGCCTCCTCCCGGGGATGGCTGAGCGACGCGATCACCACCCGCTCGGGCCCGGCCTGCGGATGGCGCCGCACCAGGGTGCCCAGGGCCCGTCCCGGGCCGACCTCGAGCAGCACCCTCGCCGGAGCGGACAGCAGCTCGCCGACCGCGTCGCCGAAACGGACGGTCTCGCGCAGGTGGCGCACCCAATAGGCCGGATCTGTGGCCTGGGCGGGCTCGATCCAGGTGCCGGTGAGATTGGACAGGTAGGGGATCCGCGGCGGCGCCAGGCGGACCCTGGCCAGCGCCGCGGCGAAGGGCTCGAGGACGGGATCCATCATCGCCGAGTGGAAGGCGTGCGAAGTGTGCAGGCGCCGGCAGTCGACGCCTTCGCCGCGCAGCCGCTCGTCCAGCGCCGCGATCTCTGCCGCCGGACCGGAGACGACGGTGAGCGCCGGCGCGTTGGCGGCGGCCACCGCCAGGCCGCCGGTGAGCAGCGCCGCGACCTCCGCTGCCGGCAGCGGCACGGCGGCCATGGCGCCGGCCGGCAGCGCCTGCATCAGGCGGCCGCGCTCCGCCACCAGGGCGAGCGCGTCGGCCAGCGTCAGCACCCCTGCCAGGCAGGCCGCCACGTACTCGCCGACGCTGTGCCCGAGCATCGCCGCCGGGCGCACCCCCCACTCGCTCCACAGCTGCGCCAGGGCGTACTCGACGGCGAACAGGGCGGGCTGCGCGATCGCGGTCTGCGCGAGGTCGGACACCGCCGCCGCCGGCGGATACAGCAGCTCACGCAGGTCGCGGCCCAGGTGGGGCGTGAGCAGGCCGGCGCAGCGGTCGAGCGCGGCGCGGAACGCGGGCTCGCCGTCATAGAGCTCGCGGCCCATCCCCACGTGCTGCGCGCCCTGGCCGGGGAAGAGGAAGACGACCGGCCGGTCGCGGGCCTCGACCGCCTGGGTCCGCACCGAGCGCGCATCACGGCCGCGCAGGGCGGCGGCCGCCGCGGCGCGGTCGCGGCAGAGGAGCACCCGCCGGTGCGGGAAGCTCTTGCGGCCCACCTGCAGGGTGTAGGCGACGTCGGCCAGCTCCTGCTCCGGATGCTCGTCGAGGTGCCGGGCGAGGTTGTCGGTGGCGGTCTCGAGCGCGCTGGCGGTGCGCGCCGACAGCGCCAGCAGCTGCCAGGGGCGGGAGGGGCCGGGCAGAGCGGCGGCCGGCGCCTCCTCGAGCACCACGTGGGCATTGGTGCCGCCGATGCCGAAGGAGCTCACCCCGGCCCGCCGCGGGCGGCCGTTGGTGGGCCACGCCGCCAGCGTCGTGTTGACGTGGAAGCCGCCGCCCGCCAGGTCCACCTCCGGGTTGGCAGACTCGAAATGCAAGCTGGGGGGGATGGCCTGGTGCTCGAGGGCGAGCACCGCCTTGATCAGCCCGGCCACTCCCGAGGCGCTGTCGAGGTGGCCGACGTTGGTCTTGACCGAGCCCAGGACGCAGGCAGGCGCGCCGGCGGGCCGGCCGGCGAACGCCTGGCTGAGCGCCGCCACCTCGATGGGGTCGCCCAGCGGCGTGCCGGTGCCGTGGGCCTCGACATAGTCGATTGCAGCGCCGTCGAGGTCCGCGGCCGCCAGCGCCTCGGCGATGACCGCCACCTGCCCGGAGACGCTGGGGGCGGTGAAGCCGACCTTGGCGGCGCCGTCGTTGTTGACCGCCGAACCGCGGATGACGGCGAGCACGGTGTCGCCGTCGGCCAGCGCCTCGTCCAGCCGCTTCAACAGCACGACGCCGGCGCCGTTGCCGAACACCGTCCCATTCGCCCGGCGGTCGAAGGCCCGGCAGTGACCGTCCGGCGACGCGATGCCGCCTTCCTGGTAGTGATACCCGGTGCGCTGCGGCACCCGCACCGTGACGCCGCCGGCCAGCGCCAGGTCCGACTGCATGTCGAGCAGGCTCTGACAGGCGAGATGGACCGCGACCAGCGAGGTGGAGCAGGCGGTCTGCACGGTGATGCTCGGACCCCTGAGGTCGAGCTTGTAGGACACCCGCGGCGCCAGGTAGTCCTTGTCGGCGCCGATCTGGAGCTGGATCGGCGCCAGTGTCCGCAGCAGCTCGGGGTGGGCGAGCACGTTGTAGAAGAAGTAGGTGCTCATCGCCGCCCCGGCGAAGACGCCGACGCCGCCGCTGAAACGCTCCGGGTCGTAGCCGCCGCGCTCGAGCGCCTCCCAGCAACACTCCAAGAAGATCCGCTGCTGCGGGTCGGTGATCTCGGCCTCGCGGGGGTTGAAATCGAAGAAGCCAGCGTCGAACAGCTCGACGTCGTCGAGGACGGCACCGGCCGGCACGAAGCCCGGGTCGCCGGCAGCGTCGGGCTGGCCGGGCGACGCTTCGAGCTCGGCGCCGGTGAAGGTCCGGATCGACTCGACGCCCGCCGCCAGGTTGCGCCAGAACTGCTCGACCCCGTCGGCGCCCGGGAAGCGGCAGGCCATCGCGATGACGGCGATGCCGGAAAGGTTGGTCGGGGAATCGCTCATGAGCTCCTACGATCTCCTGGTTCTGCCACGGTTTCCGCGACGATGGCCGCCGCGGGGCGGCGCCTGGCGGCCGCCTCGCGGCGCCGCGAGCCGCGCTCCTGTCCAAGGCGGCGCGAGGCGCCCGCCGGCTCGCCGCACTCCTGGCCGCCGCCCAGATAGCGGGCGATGGCCTCGATCGTCGGATGCTCGAACAGCGCGACCAGGGGGAAGTCCCGGCCGAAGGCCGCCCGCAGCCGGTGGTAGGCCCGCACCGCCAGCAGCGAGTGGCCTCCCGAGTCGAAGAAGTTGTCGCGCACGCTCACCCGGTCGAGCCCAAGCACCTCCTGCCAGATGCCGGCGACCGTCCGTTCGGCCTCCGACCGCGGCTCCTCTACTTCCGCAGCGGCGCCCCAGGCCTGGCGCCCCGGTGCCGGCAGCGCGCCGCGGTCCAGCTTGCCGTTGGCGTTGCGCGGCAGCGCCGGCAGCGGCACGAAGGCCCAGGGAACCATGAAGCTCGGCAGCTTCGCGGCGAGGAAGGCGCGCAGCTCGTCGGCGGACGGCGCGGGCGCCGGCGGCCCGGAGGGCCCTGAGAAACCGATGGAGCCGGTGGGGCCGGTGGACACCGCCGACCCGACCACGTAGGCGACCAGCCGGCGTCCGGCGGCCGCCGCCGCCGAGCCGGCATCGGAGCCAGCGCCGGCATCCTGCTCATCAAGTGCCGCGGCGGCGGTTTTGGTTGACACTACCGCCACCTCGGCGATCCGCGGATGGGCGGCCAGCGCCGCCTCGATCTCTCCGAGCTCGATGCGGAAGCCGCGCAGCTTGACCTGATGGTCGAGCCGCCCGAGGAACCGCAGATCGCCGGCGGGGCGGTGGCGGGCGAGGTCGCCGGTGCGGTACAGGCGGCCACCCGGCGCGGCCGCGAAGGGGTCGGGCACGAAGCGCTCCGCCGTCAGCTCCGGGCGGCCCAGGTAGCCGCGCGCCAGCCCCTGGCCGCCGAGGCAGAGTTCGCCAGGGACGCCCAGCGGCAGCGGCTGCAACCGCGCGTCCACCACGTAGGCCTGAGTGCCGGTGACCGGCCGGCCGATGCCCGGAGCCTGCGCCGTGCCGGGCGGCACCACCGCCCAGGTCGAGTAGGTGGTGTCCTCGGAAGGGCCATAGAGGTTCAGCACCCGCTCGAACCGGCCGCCGCCGGCGGCCACCCCGGCGGCGTGGATGGCGTCCACCAGCGCCCGCGGCAGCGGCTCCCCGGCCAGGCATACCGTGCGCACCGACGGCGGCAGACCGGTGGTGCGGACCAGTTCGGCGGCGGCCGAGGGGACGGTGTTGACCAGGCTGACGCCGGCGTCAGCCAGGCCGGGCAGCTCGAGGACGTTGTCGACCAGCACCACGCTGCCGCCGCAGGCGAGCGGCACGAACAGCTCGAAGACCGAGAGGTCGAAGCAGATGGAGGTGGAGGCCAGCACCGCGGCCAGCTCCTCCGCCGCGAAGGCACCGCGCGCCCATTCCACCAAGGCGACCGCGCTGCGGTGCTCGATCGCCACCCCTTTCGGACGGCCGGTCGAGCCCGAGGTGTAGATGACGTAGGCGAGGTTGCCGGCGGCCGCGACGGGCGCCGGCCGGCTCTCCGGCAGCGCGGCGAGCGCCGCTGCGTCGCGGTCGAGGCTGAGCACCGACGCGCCCGGCCCCAGCCTGCCGGCCAGCCGCTCCTCGGTCAGCACCACCAGGGCGCCGGAGTCCTCCACCATCAGCTCGAGCCGCGGGCCCGGATAGGCGGGATCGAGCGGCAGGTAGGCGCCGCCGGCCTTGAGCACGGCCAGCATCGCCGTCACCATGGCGGGCGAGCGCTCCATGCAGATGCCGACCCGCGTCTCCGGCCCCACCCCGAGCCTGCGCAGCCGGTGGGCGAGCCGGTTGGCCCGCCGCTCGAGCTCGCCGCGGGAGAGCTCCTGGCCGCGCCAGGCGAGCGCCCGCTCGGCGGGCGCGCGGTCGGCGGCGGCCTCGAGCAGCTGGTGCAGGCAGCGGGACGCCGCCGCCGTGGCCTCGCCCGCGGCGGTTGCCGCGGCGGCGGAGGAGGCGGCGGCGGGGGCCGGCGGCGCGGTATCGTTCCAGTCGAGCAGCAGCTGCGCCCGCTCGGGCGCCGAGAGCACCGGCAGCTCGCCGATGCGGGTGCCGGGGGCGGCGAGCGCCGCGCTCAGCAGCGTCTCGTAATGGCCCAGCAGGCGGACCGCGGTCGCCCGATCGAAGAGATCGGTGTTGTATTCCAGGCCGGCCTCGGCGCCGGCAGCGGCGCCGCCGGCGATGTCCAGCGTCAGGTCGAACTTGGCCGCCCCCAACTCGGCGGCCATCGGCTCGAGCTCGAGGCCGGGCAGGACCGCCGCCGCGGCGGGCGGCATGTCCCGCGCCGACAGCAGCACCTGGAACAGCGGCGAGTGCGCCAGGCTGCGGCGCGGGTCGAGGTCCTCGACCAGCTTCTCGAACGGCAGGTCCTGGTGGGCGTAAGCGCCGAGGGCGGTCTCCCGCACCCGCGCCAGGTGGTCGGCGAAGGGCGGCTCGCCGGCGAGGTCGCCCGCCAGCGCCAGGGTGTTGACGAAGAAGCCGATCAGGCTTTCCACCTCGGCGTGGCGGCGGTTGGCGATGGGCGTGCCGACGACCACCACCGGCTGGCCCGACCAGCGGCCCAGCAGCGCCTGGAAGGCGGCGAGATGGATCATGAACGCGGTGGCGCCCTGGCCGCGGCCGAGGGCGCGCACGGCCTCGCTCAGCACCGGATCGAGACGGCGGGCGAGGCGGGCGCCGCGGAAGCTCTGGCGCGCCGGCCGCGGCCGGTCGACCGGCAGGTCGAGCAGCGGCGGTGCGCCGGCGAGCGCTTGCCGCCACCAGGCGAGCTGCGCCGCCAGGGTGTCGCCGCGCAGCCAGCCGCGCTGCCAGGCCGCGTAGTCGGAGTACTGCAGCGGCAGCTCGGCCAGCGGGCTGGGCTCACCTCGACGGCGGGCGGCGTAGAGCAGCGACAGCTCGCGCACCAGCAGACTCATCGACCAGGCGTCGCTCGCGATGTGATGGACGACTACCAGCAGCAGGTGCTCGCGCGGTTCGAGGCGCAACAGCAGCGGCAACAGCAGCGGGCCGGCGGCGAGGTCGAACGAGCGCCCGGCGGCCGCGGCGAGCAGCCGGCGCGCCACCACCGCGCGGCGCCCGGGCGGCAGACCCGCCAGGTCGACGACCGGCAGCTGCAGCGGGGCCGGCGGGCGCGGCACCTGCACCGGTTCCTCGCCGTCCAGCGCGAAGCCGGTGCGCAGCACTTCGTGACGGCGCACCACCTCGCCGAGGCTCGCCGCCAGGGCGCCGGCGTCGAGCTCGCCGCGCAGCCGCACGGCGGCGGGGAGGTTGTAGGTGGCGCCGCCGGGCTCGAGCTGGTCCAGGAACCACAGCCGCTGCTGGCCGAACGACAGCGGCAGCCGCTGGCCCGGAGACCGCGACAGGGCGGCGATCGGCGGCGCCGCCTCGGCCAGCCCGCCCGCCTTCAACAGCGCCAACTGCTCCGCCAGCCGAGCTACGGTCGGCAGCTCGAACAGCGAGCGCAGCGGCAGCTCGATGCCCCAGGACCGCCGCACCCGCGCCACCATCTGGGTGGCGAGCAGCGAGTGGCCGCCGAGATCGAAGAAGCTGTCGTCCCGGCCGACGTCCGCCACCCCCAGGACCTCTTCCCAGATCGCCGCCAGCAGCTCCTCGTCCGGGCCGGCCGGCGCGCGCCGCGGCGGTCGGGCCGGCGCGGCGCCCGGCGCCGCGAGACCGGCCAGGCGCTGCCGATCGACCTTGCCGTTGGGAGTCAGGGGCAGGGTTGCCAGCTCCACCCAGCCGGTCGGGATCATGTAGTCGGGCAGGGTACGGGCGAGGTGGGTGCGCAACGCGGCGATTCCGCCGCCACCGTCGCCGACGCCGTCGCCGGGCCGCGGTACCAGGAAGGCCACCAGCCGCCCGCCGCCCGCCGCGTCCGCCAGTGCCACCGCACGCGCCACCGCGGGGTGCGATTCGAGCGCCAACTCCACCTCTGCGAGCTCGATGCGGAAGCCCCGCACCTTCACCTGGTGGTCGATGCGTCCGAGGAACTCGAGCCGCCCGCGAGCGTCGAGGCGCGCCAGGTCGCCGGTGCGGTAGAGCCGCGCGCCCGGCTCGGCGCGCTCCCCGCGGGCGCTCGCGAAGGGGTCCGGCGCGAACCGCTCCGCGGTCAGGTCCGGACGCCCGAGATAGCCGCGCGCCAGCCCGGTGCCGCCGATCCACAGCTCCCCTGGGACCCCCAGCGGCGCTGCCGCGAGATCGCCATCTGCCACCACCAGGGAAGTGTTGGCAATCGGGCCCCCCAGCCGCACCGGCTCGCCCGCCTCCACCCGGTCCACCGCCGACCAGACGGTCGTCTCGGTGGGGCCGTAGAGGTTCCAGACCTCCCCGGCCCGCGCCAGCAGCGCCGCCGCCAACGGCTCCGGCAGCGCCTCGCCACCGCACAGCGCCTTGAGACCCGGGCTGCCCTGCCAGCCCGCATCCACCAGCAGCCGCCAGGTCGAGGGCGTCGCCTGCAGCACGGTCGCGCCAGAGCCAGCGAGCCGTGCCAGCAGGCGCGCCCCGTCGCCCGCCGCCTCCCGATCCGCCAGCTCGATCCGCGCTCCCTGCAGCAGCGGCAGGTACAGCTCCAGGGCTGCGATATCGAACGACAGCGAAGTCACGGCCAGCAGCACGTCTTCGGCGCCAAGGCCCGGGCGCTCGGCCATGGCGCGCAGGAAGTTGGCCAGGGCCAGGTGCGTCACCGCCACCCCTTTCGGCCGGCCCGTCGATCCCGAGGTATAGAGGACGTAGGCCAGCTCCAGCGGCTCCCGCCGGCCGCCGCCGGCCGCCGCCGCCGCCTGGGCGTGCGACTCGCCGTCCTCCTCGCCGTCTTCGCCGAGGCGGACCACCCGCGCCGCCCGCGCCAGCAGCCCCGGCGGCGTCGTCTCGTCGGCCAGCAGCAGCCGGCAGCCGGCGTCTTCGAGCATGTGGATCAGCCGCTCCTCGGGATAGCCGGGGTCCATCGGCACGTAGGCGCCGCCGGCGCGCCAGATCCCGAACAGCGTCTCGGGCAGCCGCACCGACCGCTTGACCGCCACCGCCACCGCTTCGCCGCGGCGGATCCCCTGCGCCGAGAGCCGCGCCGCCAACCGCGCCGCTCCCGCCGCCACCTGGCCGTAGGTGCGCCGCTCGCTCTCCGCCGCCACCGCCACCCGCGACGGATGCCGCGCCGCCAGGCGCTCGACTCGCTCGTCCACCGAGCCCTGCCAGTCGAGCGGCGCCGCCACCGCGTCCGGGCCTTCGACCAGGAGCTGGTGGCGCTCCGCGGCGCTCAGCAGCGGCAGCTCGGACAGGCGCCGCGACGGCGCCTGGGCCAGACCGGCGAGCAGGGCCGCCCAGTGTCCCGCCAGCCGCTGCATGCGGACGGCGTCGAACAGCCGGGAGCTGTATTCGAAGGCGCCGGCAAGCGCTTCCGGCATCTCTTCGAGGACCAGGGAGAGGTCGAACGGCGAGCGGCCGGTCTCGATGGCGAGCGGCTGCGCCGCCAGGCCGCCGCCCGCCGGCAGCGCCTCGTGCGGCACGCTGCGGTGCGCGAACAGCACCTGGAACAGCGGGCTGTGCGCCAGGTCCCGCTGCGGTTGCAGCTCCTCGACCAGGCGCTCGAACGGCACGTCGCGGTTGGCGAAGTCTTCGAGCACCGACTCGCGCAGCTCGGCCAGCAGCTGCCGGAACGGCGGGTCGCCGGCGAGGTTGCCGCGCAGCACCAGGGTGTTGACGAACAGGCCGATGAGCGGCTCGATCTCGGGGCGGTCGCGATTGGCCACCGGGGTGCCGACGGTCAGGTCGCGCCGCCCGCTGTAACGCCCGAGCAGCACCATCAGCGCCGCCAGCAGCACGGTGAACACCGTGGCCCCCTCGCGCTGGGCCAGGGAACGCAGCGCGGCGAGCGCCGACGCCGGCAGCGCCACCTGGAGGTGGGCGCCCTCGAAGCTCTGGGTCTGCGGCCGCGGCCGGTCGGCGGGCAGCTCCAGTGGCCCGTCGAGCCCATCCAGCCGCTGGCGCCAGTAGGCGAGCTGCGGCGCCAGGACGGCGGCATCCAGCCATTCGCGCTCGGCGGCGGCGTAGTCGGCGTACTGCACCTGCAACGCCGGCAGGCCGGTGGGCGCAGCGGCCGCGCCGGCAGCGGTGGTCGAGCCGGCCGCGCCCGCCGCAAACATCGCGTAGAGGGCAGAGGTCTCGCGTACCAGGATGCTCATCGACCAGCCGTCGGAAACGATGTGGTGGACGGTGAGGACCAGGATGCGGTCCTCCGGCCCGAGGCGCAGCAGCAGCGCCCGCAGCGGCGGCCCGGCGGCCAGATCGAATGGCCGCCGCAGCTCGGCGCCGGCGATGGTGCGGGCGGCCGCCTCGCGCACCGCCGGCGGGCAGCGCCAGGCCGCGAGGTCGATCACCGGCAGCGGCAGCGGCGCCGGCGGCGCGATGCGCTGCGCCGGCAGCCCGCCATCGCCGCCAAAGGTGGTGCGCAGCGCCTCGTGGCGGCGCACCACCGCGGCGAGGGCGCGGGCCAGCGCCCGCTCGTCGAGCGGACCGGAGAAGCGCACCGCCGCCGGGATGTGGTACGCGGCGCTGCCGGGCTCGAGTTGGTCGAGGAACCAGAGCCGCTGCTGGGCGTAGGAGAGCGGGAAGCTCCGGCCGTCGCGCGGCAGGGGCCGGATCGCCGGCCGCGGCGGCGGCGCGCCCGGCCGCTGCCGGAGCTGGCGCAGCAGCAGCTCCCGCTTCTGCGGCGACAGGCCCTGCAGCCGAGCGGCGAGCTGGCTCATCGCGGCTCTCCCGAGGCATCGCCGCCGGCGCCGGCAGGCTGGCTGGCGGCGGCGAGCAGGGCCGCGGTCTCGTCGTCGGAGAGGCCCTCGAGCTGCGCCAGCATCTGCTCGAGGTCGCCCTGGTCGGATGCCGCCGCCTCGCGCTCGAGCAGGCGCAGCGACAGCGCCGCGACCGTCGGCGCGTCGAACACCGCCCGCAGCGGCAGGTCGGCGGCGAGCGCGGCGCGGACCCGTGATAGCACCTGCAGGGCCAGCAGCGAGTGGCCGCCCAGCTCGGTGAAATCGTCGTGGACGCCGACCCGCTCGATGCCCAGCACGTCCTGCCAGATCCCGACCAGCGCCGCCTCGGTCTCGTTGCGCGGCGCGGCGTAGGGAGTCGCCAGCTCGGGCCGCGCATGGGCGTGGGCGCCGCCTGGGCCAGCGGCGCCGGCGGCGGTGGCGGCAGGTCCGGCGATGGGACCGGCGCCCGCCGGCAGGCCGCGGCGGTCGCGACCCATCTCGGCGACGAGGCCCGCGAGGTCGAGTGTGGACACCGCCACCTGAGACAGGCCCGTGGCGACGGCGCGGTCGAAGGCAGCCAGGCCTTCGGCCGTCGACAGTCCCTGCCCGGCGGGGCGCCGCTCATGCCGCGAGGGGGCGGTCCCGGCCACCGGCATGGCCGCCATCCCGGTTTCCGTCCAGGCATCCCAGGCGATGGCCACCGCGTTGGCGCCGCGGGCGGCGGCGGCCGCCGCCATGGCGTCGAGGAAGGCGTTGGCGGCACAGTAGTCGACCTGGCCAGCGCCGCCCAGGATCGAGGCGAGCGACGAGCAGTGCACGGTGAGGTCGAGCGTGGCGGCGGGCAGCAGCCGTTCGAGCAGCAGCGCGCCGCGCACCTTGGGGTCCAGGACGGCGGCCGCCTGCGCCGGGCTCTTGAGCTGGATCAGGCCGGCGCCGGGCACGCCGGCGGCGTGGATCACGGCATGGACGCCGCCGAAGCGGGCCACCGCCGCCTCGACCGCGGCCGCCAGCTGGCCGGGGTCGGTCACGTCGGCGGCCACCACCAACACCTCGGCCCCTAGCTCTTCGAGGGCGAGCAGCCGCTCGATGCGCCGGCGCGCCGCCTCGGCAGCGCCGGCGCCAGGCGCCAGGCGCGGCGTTCCCGGCTGATCGGCGCCGGCACCGGCGGCGAGCAGCTCGGCCCATTCCGATCGCGGCGGCAGCGGCGTACGGGCCAGCAGCACCAGCTTTGCCGCCGCCGCCTCGAAGAAATGCCGGGCGAGGGCAGCACCGACGCCGCCCAGGCCGCCGGTGACGAGCACCACGCCGCCGCGGCGCAGCGGCCCGACCAAGGCATTCGCCTGGGGCGTTCGTGAAGCCAGGGCCAGACGGTCGAATCGCCGTACCCAGCGCCGGCCGGCGCGCAACGCCACGATCGGCTCCGGCGGTTGCAGAGCCGGCGCCGGCGCCAGCATCAGCTCGCGCAGCAGGTCCCCGGCGAGCCGCTCGCTGGCGGGCCGGTCGCCGGGAAGCAGGACGTCGACCAGCCGGCAGCGGACGCCGTACTCGAGCGGGATGACCCGCACCGGACCGAGCAGCGTCGCCTTGGCCGGGGCGAGCGGCTCGTCGCCGGTCACCGCCCACAGGCCATCCGCGACCACCGTCAGGTCCGCGATGGGAGCGGCCACCGTCCCGTCCAGCTCGCCCATCGCCTGCGCCAGCAGCAGGAGACTGTCGAAGCCCCGGGCCGTGACCGCGTCGACGTCGCGCAGCTCCTCTGGCTCCGCGCCGGGCTGCCGGCCATGGGCAGCGCCCGCCGCGCCGCGGCCCAAACTGAAGGCGTGGACGACCCGCTCGGGCAGCCCGCCGGCGAGCGCCAGCTCGGAGAGCAGCCGCTGGTAGGCCTCGCGGCGGCTCGGATCGATGCGGTACCGCCCGCCGGCGAGCACGGAGAAGCCCTGACCGAGATCGCCGGCCTCGCCGGTCTCGCCGGCTTCCACGAGCACGACGCCGTCGCCCGCTTCTCTCAGGCGGGAGGCGACGTCCTCGAGGACGCCGCCGGCATCGGCGAACACCAGCCAGCGCCGGCCGGTTCCAGCCGCCGGCACGCCGGCCGAGAGCGACGGCCGCGGCAGCACCGACTGATGCCAGACCGGCACCCAGAACCAGTCCTCGGGCGGCTGGCGGCGTGCCGGAGCGGCCGCGGCGGCGCGGCGCGAGACGGCCCCCGGGGCGGCCGGCTGTAGCCAGAAGCGCTGCCGTTCGAAGGGATAGGTCGGCAGCGGCAGGCGGCGCCGGCGCTCGCCGGCGGCGAAGCCCCGCCAGTCGACATCCACGCCGGCCAGCCAGAGGCGCCCGAGGGCGGTGAGCACCGCCTCCTGCTCCCGGTCCTCCTCTCCCGGCTTGCCGAGCGAGGAGACCGCCGCCGAGCGCACCTCGTCCTGGCGGCGCACCAGGGTGGCCAGGCCGCGCCCCGGGCCGACCTCGAGCAACACGCGGTCCGGATCGCCGGCGAGCTCCCGCAGGGCCGCCGCGAAACGCACCGGCTGGCGCAGGTGGCGCAGCCAGTAGCCGGGATCGACGGCTTGCGCCGGCTCGATCCAGGTGCCGGTCAGGTTCGACAGCCAGGGCCGCCGCGGCGGCTCGAGCCGGACGCCGGCCAGCGCCTCGCCGAACGGCTCCACCATCGCGTCCATCATCGCCGAGTGGAAGGCGTGCGAGGTGTGGAGGCGCCGCGCATGCAGACCCCGCGCCCCGAGCTTCGCCGCCAGCGCCGCCACCGCCGCCTCCGGGCCGGAGACCACGCACAGGGCGGGGGCGTTCACCGCCGCCAGCGCCAGGTCGCCGCCGACGGCGAGCAGCTCGCCGACCGCCGCCTCCGGCAGCGGCACCGCCAGCATCGCCCCTTTCGGCAGCGCCTGCATCAGGCGGGCGCGCTCGGCCACCAGCGCCAGGCCGTCGGCGAGCGAGAAGACGCCCGCCAGGCAGGCCGCCACGTACTCGCCAAGACTGTGGCCGAGCATCGCCGCCGGCTCGATCCCCCAGGACATCCACAGCCTGGCCAGGGCGATCTCGACCGCGAACAGCAGCGGCTGGGCGAAGGCGGTCTCGGTCAACCGCGCCGCCGCCGCCGCGGCCGCCGCCGGCGGAGGATGGAGCAACCGCAGCAGATCCACTCCCGGCAGGTGCGGCGCCAGCAGTTCGAGGCAGCTGTCCAGGGCGGCGCGGAAGACGGGCTCGGCGGCGTAGAGGCCGCGCCCCATGCCGGGATGCTGCGCCCCCTGGCCGGGGAAGAGGAAGACGACCTGCCGCCGGCCGCGGTCTTGCGCCTCGCGAGCCAGCGTCAGGAGCCGTACCGGATCGCGCGCCGACAGCAGCGCGGCGGCATCGACGGCAGTGGCGGTGGCGGCGGCATCGTCGGCACCGGCGGTCTTGGCGCCATGGGCGGCAGGCGCGGCTCCGCCGGCGATCAGCACGCGGCGGTGCGGCAGCGGCCGCCGGCCGACCTGCAGGGTGTGGGCGACGTCGGCGAGGCAGAGGTCCGGATGGGCGGCGAGATGGCCGGCCAGCCGGTCGGTCAGCGCCTCGAGCGCGGCGGCGGAGCGCGCCGACAGCGGCAGCAGCTGCAGCGGCCGCGACGGCCCCGAGGGCGCTGCCGGCGGCGCCTCCCCGAGCACCAGGTGGGCGTTGGTGCCGCCGATGCCGAAGGAGCTGACGCCGGCCCGCCGCGGCGCCTCCCCGCCCGGCCAGGGGCTCAGCTCGGCGTTGACGAAGAACGGGCTGGCGGCGAAGTCGATGCGCGGGTTGGGCACGGTGAAATGCAGGCTCGGCGGGATCTCCCGGTGCTCCAGGGCGAGCGTCGCCTTGATCAGCCCGGCCACCCCCGACGCGGCGTCGAGGTGGCCGATGTTGGTCTTCACCGAGCCGATGGCGCAGAAGCCGCGGCGCGCCGTCGCGGCGCGGAAGACCTTGGTGAGCGCCGCGATCTCGATCGGATCGCCGAGCGGCGTGCCGGTGCCATGGGCCTCGACGTAGCTGACCTCGTCCGGCGTCACCCCGGCCAGCGCCTGGGCGGCGGCGATGACCTCGGCCTGACCGTCGACGCCGGGCGCGGTGTAGCCCACCTTGGCGGCGCCGTCGTTGTTGATCGCCGAGCCCAGCACCACGGCGCGGATGGGATCGCCGGCCGCCAGGGCGTCGGCCAGCCGGCGCAGCACCACCACGCCGGCGCCGCTGCCCGAGACGGTGCCGCGGGCCTGGGCGTCGAAGGCCCGGCAGTGGCCGTCGGGGGAGGCGATGCCGCCCTCCTGGTAGAGATACCCGGCGACCTGCGGCACCGCGATCGAGACGCCGCCCGCCAGCGCCAGGTCGCATTCGCGGCCGAGCAGCGACCGGCAGGCGAGGTGGACCGCCACCAGCGAGGTCGAGCAGGCCGTCTGCACCGTCAGGCTGGGGCCGCGCAGGTTGAGCTTGTAGGACACCCGGGTGGCGAGGAAATCCTTGTCGCTGCCCAGCATCGTCTGCGAGCCGTCGGCGGCGGCCAGCGCCGCCGGATCGTCGAGCAGATGGCTCAGCAGGTAGGTGTTGGCGCTCATCCCGGCGAAGACGCCGACCGGGAAGTCGCAGCGCCCGGGATCGCAGCCGGCGCTCTCGAGCGCTTCCCAGGCGGTCTCCAGGAACAGCCGGTGCTGGGGATCGAGCAGCTCGGCCTCGCGCGGCGCGATGTCGAAGAAGGCGGCGTCGAAGCGGTCGAAGCCGTCGATCGCGCCGCGGGCCGGCACGTAGTCGGGACGCGTCAGCAGCTCGCGAGGGACGCCCGCGGCGAGCAGCTCGGCCGCCGAGAAGCGGCGGATCGACTCCCTGCCGGCGCGCAGGTTCTGCCAGTGCTCGGCGAGGTCGCGCGCACCCGGGAAGCACCCCGCCATGCCCACCACGGCGATCGCTTCGAGGGCCGAGCCGGCGCCGCCGCGCGCGTAGGCGGCGATCTGCTCGCCACCCCGGCGGCCGCCGGCATCGCCGCCCGGCGGCGCGGCGGCCCCCGCGAGATGGGCGGCCAGCGCGCCGATCGACGGATAGGTGAACAGGTCGACCAGCGGCACCTCGCGGCCGAGCGCCTGCTGGATGCGGGCCTGCATGCGCACCAGCAGCAGCGAATGGCCGCCGCGATCGAAGAAATTGTCGGCGATGCCGATCCGCTCCTTGCCCAGCAGCTCCTGCCAGATGGCCGCCAGAGTGCGCTCGAGGGCGCTCGCCGGCGCGACGAAGCCGCTGTCGGGGCCGCCGCCGGCGCCCGCCGCGAGATCGGCGCCGTCGACGTCGTCGGGCTCCGGCAGCGCATCGCGATCGACCTTGCCGCTGGCGGCGCGGGGGAGCGCCGCCATCCCCGCCAGCGCCGCCGGCACCATGTACTCCGGCAGGCACTCGCGCAGCCACAGGCGCAGCTCGGCGACCGCCGCCGGCCAGACGGGCGCGAACCAGGCGGCCAGCCGCGGCTCGCCGGCGTGGTCCTGGCTCACCAGGACGACGCTCTCGCGCACTTGCGGGTGGCGGCCGAGCGCCGCCTCGATCTCGCCCAGCTCGATGCGGAAGCCGCGCACCTTGACCTGGCGGTCGAGGCGGCCCACGAACTCGAGCGCGCCGTCGGCGAGGTGGCGCACCTGATCGCCGGTGCGGTAGTGGCGGGCGCCGGGACCGTCCAGCAGGCTGCCGAACGGGTCGGGCAGGAAGCGCTCGGCGGTGAGGTCGGGTCGCCCGAGGTAGCCGCGGGCGAGAGCCGGACCGCCGATGAACAGCTCGCCGGGCACCCCGATCGGCACCGGTTCGAGGTCGTTGCCGAGGACCGCCAAGCGCTTGCCGGTGATCGGCTGGCCGATCGGCAGGCTCGCCGCCGCCGGCCGCGGCGCGCAGCGCCAGGTGCTGGCGTCGATCGCCGCCTCGGTCGGGCCGTAGATGTTGAACAGCTCGGCAGCCGGGAAGCGGTCCGCGAAGCTCCTGGCGAGCTCGGGGGGCAGCGCCTCGCCGCCGGCGAACAGCAGCCGCAGGCTGCCGCAGCGGTCGAGCCCGTCCTGATCGAGGAAGGCGCGCAGCATCGACGGCGCCAGGTCGGTGATGGTGACGCGCTCGGCGGCGATGGTCCGCACCAGGCCGGCGAAGTCCTGATGGCCGCCCGGCGGCACCAGCACCAGGCGGGCGCCGGAGAGCAGGGCGCCGAAGATCTGCCAGAGCGAGGGATCGAAGGTGAAGGCGATGTTCTGCAGCACGCAGTCGGCGGGCGAGAGGCGGAACCGCTGCAGGCGCCAGCGCAGCGTCGCCGACACGGCGCCGTGCGGCACCATCACTCCCTTGGGTCTGCCGGTGGAGCCCGAGGTGTAGATCACGTAGCAGAGGTTGGCGGCCTCGGTGCCGTCCCGCGGTCCCGCCGCATCGCCGGCGGGCTCGTCCGCATCGGGATCGAGCACCGGCGGTCCGGCAGCCGCCAGGCGGGGGGCGAGCGCCGCATCGGCGAGCACCAGGTGGACGCCGGCGTCGGCGAGCACGAAGCCCAGCCGGTCGGCCGGCAGGTCGGCCGCCAGGGGCAGGTAGGCGCCGCCAGCCTCGAGCACCGCCAGGATGGCGACGATCAGCGCCGGCCGGCGCTCCATCAGCAGGCCGACGGTGCGTTCGGGCCCGACCCCTGCCGCCCGCAGGCGCCGGGCCAGGGCGCCGGCACGGCGTTGCAGCTCGCGGTAGGTGATCCGCTCCTGGCCGTAGACCAGCGCCACGCGCCGCGGGCCGCGCTCGACCTGGGCCGCGAACAGCCGGTGGAGCTGCTGCAGCTGCGGGTCGCCGTCGGCCTGGACGGGATCGACGTCGCCCTCTCCCCATTCGGCGAGCAGCTGCTGGCGCTCGCTCGCGGCCAGCGGCGAGAGCTGCGACAGGCGGCGCTCCGGAGCGGCCGCCGCCGCCGCGGCGAGGCGGCCGAAGCGCACCAGGATGCGGCGCACCGTCGGCGCGTCGAACAGCTCGGCGCTGTACTCGGCGGCGAGCTCCAGGCCATGGTCGCCCAGCACCGCCGTCAGGCCGAGATCGAGCCGGGTGAGGCCGGTGCCGGCCGGCAGCAGCGCCAGCTTCAGGCCCGGGATCTCGACCGCCGCCGGCACCACGTTCTGCAGCACCAGCAGCACCTGGAACAGCGGCATGTGCCGCAGGCTCCGCTCCGGCGCCAGCTGCTCGACCAGGCGTTCGAAGGGGACGTCCTGATGCGAGAACGCCCCCAGCGTGGCCTCGCGCACCTTCGCCAGCAGCTCGCCGAAGGTCGGATCGCCGCTGGCGTCGGCGCGCAGCACCAGAGTGTTGGCGAAGAAGCCGATCAGCCCTTCGGTCTCGGTCCGGTGACGGCCGGCGACCAGGGTGCCGACCAGCAGGTCCTCCTGGGCGCCGTGGCGCGACAGCAGGGTGGCGAGGACGCCGAGCAGCACCATGAACGGGGTGGCGCCATGGCGCAGCGCCAGTTCCCGCAGGGCGCCGGCGAGCGCCGCCGGCAGCGCCAGCGCGGCGGCGCCGCCGCGCAGCTCCGGCATCGCCGGCCGCTGCCGGTCGGTCGCCAGCTCGAGCACGGTGGGCGCGCCCTCGAGCTGCTCCCGCCACCAGGCGAGCTGGGCGTCGAGCTCCCCGGAAAGCGCCCACTCGCGCTGCCAGGCGGCGAAATCAGTGTACTGAATGGGCAGCTCCGGCAGGTCCGCCGGCGACGCCCCGCGCACCGCCGCCTGCGCATAGAGCACGGCGATCTCCCGCCGCAGGATCTCGAGCGACCAGCCGTCGGAGACGGTGTGGTGCAGGCAGACGAGGACCACGTGCACCTCGGCGCCGAGGCGCAGCAGCTCGACCCGCAGCAGCGGCCCGCGGGCGAGGTCGAAGGGCCGCCTGGCCATCTGCGCCGCGTGCCGCAGGGCCCAGGCGTCCCGCACCGCCGGCGGCAGCGCCGCACCGTCGATCAGGGGCAGCGCCGCCGGCGGCGACGGCGACGGCGGCGAGACCCGCTGCACCGGCTCGCCGTCGACCAGCTCGAAGACGGCGCGCAGCACCGCGTGGCGCCGGGCGAGGCCGGCGAAGGCAGCGGCCAGCGCCGCGGCATCGAGCGCACCGGTCAGCCGGATCGCCAGCGGCATGTTGTAGGCGGCGCTGCCGGGCATCAGCCGGTCCAGGAACCAGAGCCGCTGCTGGGCGAAGGAGAGGGGGTAGGCGGCGGCCGGCGGCCGGCGTGCGATGCGGCCAGCACGCGCCGGCTCCATCCCGTGCTCGCGGCGCATGGCCTGCAGCAGCTCCAGCCGCTTGCCGCTGAGCTTGAAGCTGCGGCCGCCGGCACCGCTCATCCGGCGCCTCCCGCCGCCGCTTCCGGCGCCGGCGCCGCCTGGCCGACGAGCAGGGAGTCGACCTCGTCGTCGGAGAGCGCGAGCAGCTCGAGCACCAGGTGGGCCGCCGCGTCGAGATCGCCGTCGGTGTCGGAGTCGCGGCGCAGGCGCTCGGCCAGCAGGGCGATGGTCGGGGCCTCGAAGAGGCGGCGCAGCGGCACCTCGATGGCCAGCGCCTCGCCGATGCGCGACACCACCAGGGTCGCCAGCAGCGAGTGCCCGCCGAGATCGAAGAAGTTGTCGTGGACGCCGATCCGCTCGGCTTGCAGGACCTCCACCCAGATCCCGGCGAGCAGCTGCTCGAGAGGGCCACGCGGCATCACGAACTCGGCGCTGCGCCGCGCGTGGACGGCGCCGGCGCGCGGCAGCGCCTTGCGGTCCACCTTGCCGTTGGGGGTCAGCGGCACGCTCGCCAGACCGACCCAGGCGGTCGGGATCATGTAATCCGGCAGGGTCTGCGCGAGGTGAGCCCGCAGGGCGGGGACCAGGGCGCCGGCCAGCTCGGCCGGCTCTCCGGCCGCGCGCGGCACCAGGTAGGCCACCAGGCGGCCGCCACCGACCGCGTCGGCCACCGCCACCGCCCGCTCCACCTCCGGGTGAGACTCGAGCGCCGACTCCACCTCGCCGAGCTCGATGCGGAACCCGCGCACCTTCACCTGGTGGTCGATGCGGCCCAGGAACTCGAGCCGCCCCCGGCCGTCCTGGCGCGCCAGGTCGCCGGTGCGATAGAGGCGCCCGCCGGATTGGCCGCCGCCCGCGCCGACCTCGCGGGGGTCGGGCACGAACCGCTCGGCGGTCAGCTCCGGCCGGCCGCGGTAGCCTTGCGCCACGCCGGCGCCGCCGATCCACAGCTCCCCCGGCGCTCCCAACGGCACCGGCTCCCACCAGCGGCTCATCACCACCAGCGCGGTGTTGGCGATCGGCGGCCCGATCCGCACCGGCTCCCCCGCCGCCACCCGGTCGGTCGCCGACCACACCGTGGTCTCGGTGGGACCGTAGACGTTCCAGACCGCCGCCGCCCGCGCCGCCAGCTCGCCGGCCAGCCGCTCCGGCAGCGCCTCGCCGCCGCACAGAGCCTTGAGCCCGGGGGTCCCGCCCCAGCCCGCGTCCACCAGCAGCCGCCAGCTCGACGGCGTCGCCTGCAACACCGTCGCCCCCGAGCTGGCCAGCCGCTCCAGCAGCCGCGCCCCGTCCGCCGCCACGTCGCGCTCCACCAGCTCGATCCGCGCTCCCGCGAGCAGCGGCAGGAAGAGCTCGAGCCCGGCGATGTCGAACGACAGCGAGGTCACCGCCAGCAGCACGTCCTCGGCACCGAGGCCCGGCCGCTGCGCCATCGAGCGCAGGAAGTTGACCAGCGCGCCGTGCGACACCTCGACGCCCTTCGGCCGTCCCGTCGAGCCCGAGGTGTAGAGCACGTAGGCCAGGTCCTCGGGATCTCCCGCCGGTCCGGCCCCGAGACCGGCCAACCCAGCCGAGGCCGCCGACCCCGCCGACCTCGCCCCATTGCCCGCGGCGGCGCCCGCCGCCTCCTCTTGCTCGCCGTCCACCACCCACACCACCTCGGCCGCCCGCTCCACCAGCTCCCGCGGCGTCGCCGCGTCCGCCAGCAGCAACCGGCAGCCGGCATCCTCCAGCATGTAGACCAGGCGCTCCACCGGATAGGCCGGATCCATCGGCACGTAGGCGCCGCCCGCCTGCCACACTCCGAGCAGCGCTTCGAGCAGCCTTACCGACCGGCCCATGGCCACCGCCACCGCCTCGCCGCGGGCGATCCCCACCGCCCGCAGGCGGCCCGCCACCCGCGCCGCCCCGGCGGCCAGCTCGCCATAGGTGCGCGCCTCCGACGCCGCTTTCACCGCCAGCCGCTGCGGTCGCGCCGCCGCCTGCCGCGCGAAGTGCTCGTCCGTCCGCCCCTGCCAGCCGAACGCCGCCGCCGTGTCCGAGCCCTCGAACAGCAGCTGCTGGCGCTCGGCGCCGTCGAGCAGCGGCAGCTCCGCCAGCGGCCGCCGCGGCTCGGCCGCGACGCCGGCGAGCAGGGTCACGAGGTGGCGCAGCATGCGCTCGGCGGTGGCGCCGGCGAACAGCTCGCCGTCGTATTCGAGCGCCCCGACCAGGTTGCCGGCCCGCGCGGCGATCGCCAGCACCAGGTCGAACATCGCCTGGCCGCGCTCCACCGGCACCGGCACCAGCTCGAGCTCGGTCAGCTGGATCGGCACCAGCGGCACGTTTTCCATCTGCAGCATGACCTGGAACAGCGGGTTGATCCGCAGGTCCCGCTCGGGAGCCAGCTCCTCGACCAGCCGCTCGAACGGCACGTCCTGATGGGCGTAAGCGTCCAGCGACCGCTCCCGCACCCGCCCGACCAGAGTGTGGAAATCCGGTCCGCCCGAGAGGTCGACGCGCAGCACCAGGGTGTTGACGAAAAAGCCGATCAGCCCTTCGAGCTCCACCCGCTCGCGGTTGGCGATCGGGGTGCCGATGGCGATGTCCTCCTCGCCGGTGTAGCGCGCGAGCAGCGCCGCGAAGCCGGCCAGGCGCACCATGAACGCGGTGGCCTGCTCGGCACGGGCGAGCTGCCGCAGCGCCGTCGCCAACCCGGGCGCGGGTTCCAGCGTCCGCCAGCGCAGCGGTCCACGCCCGACCCGGCGGGGCCGGTCGGTGGCCAGCGGCAACGCCGGCGGCAGGCCGGCCAGCTGGCGGCGCCAGAACTCCAGCTGCTGCTCCAGGCGCTCGCCCGACAGCCACTGCCGCTGCCAGACGGCGAAGTCGGCGTACTGCACGGGCAACGGCGGCAGGTCGGCGGGCTCGCCGGACACCGCCGCCCGGTAGAGCGCCGCGACGTCGCGCACCAGCAGCCGCAGCGACCAGCCGTCGGCCACGATGTGATGCACCGTCAGGCCGATGACGTGCTCGTCCGGGGCGAGCGCCACCAGCACGGTCCGCAGCACCGGTCCCTCGGCCAGCACGAACGGCCGGCGCCCCGCGAGCTTGGAGACCCGCTCCATCTCGGCCTGGCGGCGGGCCTCGGGAAGGCGCTGCAGGTCGAAGATCGGCAGCGGCAGCGGCGATTGCGGCGAGCTCGCTCGCGACGGCGCGACCCGCTGCACCGGCTGGCCCGCCACCTTCGGGAAGCTGGTGCGCAGCGCCTCGTGCCGCTCCACCAGGCCCGCCAGCGCCGCCGCCAGCGCCGGCACCGACAGCGCGCCGCGCAGGCACAGCGACACCGTCAGGTTGTAGGCGGTGCCCGCCAGCTCGAGCTGGTCGAGCACCCACAGCCGCTGCTGGGTGAACGACAGCGGCAGGTCGACGCCGGCATCGCGCGGCACCGGCACCAGCGGCACCTCCTCGGGCGCCGCCGGCAGGCCGGCCGCCGCCGCCGGCAGCGCCGCCGGCGCCAGCGCCGCGGCCTCCAGCGGCCGCTCGCGCTCGATCACCTGCGCCAGGGCGGCCACCGTCGGCCCCTCGAACAGCTTGCGCAGCGGCAGCTCGACGCCGAACGCCTCGCGCAGCCGCGCCATCAGCTGGGTCGCGGTCAGCGAGTGGCCCCCGAGATCGAAGAAGTTGTCGTCGACGCCGACGCGCTCGCGGTTCAGGACCTCCGACCAGAGCGCCGCCAGCCGCTCTTCGAGCGGCGTCCGCGGCGCGACGTAGGGGCGCGCCTGGTCCTCGACGCGCGGCAGCGCCTTGCGGTCCACCTTGCCGTTGGGAGTCAGCGGCACGCTCGCCAGGCCCACCCAGGCGGTCGGGATCATGTAGTCGGGCAGGGTCAGCGCGAGATGAGCGCGCAGCACCGGGATCAGCTCGCTCATCGCGGCCTTCGCCGCCGAGGCGGTGTCCGGTAAGACCGCCGAAGCAGCGTCGGGCGCCGGGGGCACCGGCGCATCCGCGGCCGGCGCCGCGGCCGGCGGCGCCTCCGGCATCAGCGCCAGCAGCGAGGCCATGGCCTCGGCGTCCTGCCAGGCCGACGCCGGCGGCGGGGCCGCGGGCTCCAGGCGCGGCACCACGTAGGCCGCCAACCGGCCGCCGCCGACCGCGTCGGCCACCGCCACCGCCCGCTCCACCCCGGGATGCGACTCGAGCGCCGCTTCCACCTCGCCCAGCTCGATGCGGAACCCGCGCACCTTGACCTGGTGGTCGAGGCGGCCCAGGAACTCGATCCGCCCCCGGCCGTCCTGGCGCGCCAGGTCGCCGGTGCGGTACAGCCGCCCTCCGGTCTCGCCGGCGCCGCCGCCGGCTCCGCCCACCGCGCGCGGGTCCGGCACGAAGCGCTCGGCGGTCAGCTCCGGCCGGCCGCGGTAGCCGCGCGCCACCCCGGCGCCGCCGATCCACAGCTCCCCGGGCACCCCCACCGGCACAGGCTCCAACCAGCGGCTCATCAGCACCAGCGAGGTGTTGGCGATCGGCGGCCCGATGCGCACCGGCGCTCCCGCCGTCACCCGGTCCGCCGCCGACCACACGGTCGTCTCGGTGGGGCCATAGACGTTCCAGACCTCCGCTGCCCGCGCCACCAGCTCGCCGGCCAGCCGCTCCGGCAGCGCCTCGCCGCCGCACCGC
>Ga0210405_10000746_pt1 | contig 40648 bp, 30 predicted proteins | sample IncBWH11MmetaG_FD_155492 | JGI IMG/M metagenome (GOLD analysis project Ga0210405, IMG submission 155492) | Forest soil microbial communities from Barre Woods Harvard Forest LTER site, Petersham, Massachusetts, United States - Inc-BW-H-11-M | ecosystem: Environmental > Terrestrial > Soil >... | reverse complement strand
TTCTTCATGTCGACCCAGCCATTGGTCATCGCGCCCCGGCCGAACGTTGGTCCCAAACTTGAGACCGTGGGGCCGTGTCAAACCCTGGCCTGGTTTTCCAGATGCACGACCCCCAGGGCGCGCATCGATTTCACAACCAGATAGTTAAACTCGTTGGTGTCGGTGCAGCCGCCGATGAAGGCGAGCGATTCCAGGCGGTTGACTGTGTGCCCGGCCGCATCCTTCTCAACGAAGGTGTCGTCGCGGGTCTTCTTAATCCGGGCAGCGATCTCGTTGATGGCATCGTCCCACGAAATGTCCTGCCAGTCGGTGCCGCCCGGCCGGCGCACCTGCGGCTTCAGCAAACGCCGGTCATTCATGATCTCTTGCTGCAGCGAAGAACCCTTCGGGCAAAGCGTGCCGCGGTTCGTTGGATGATCGGGGTCGCCCTCGACATGGACTACCTGTGCCGTGACGTTTTTCGCGCGGTCGCCAATGGTGTAGATGATGGTTCCGCAGCCGACCGCGCAATACGGGCACGTCGACCGCGTTTCGGAGGCCCGGCCAATCTTCAGGGCGCGAAGTTCCGCGTAGGCCGGCTTCAAATCGAAGCCAAAAACTGCTGCTGCTGTTCCCCCGACTGTGGCAATTTTCAGGAAGTCACGGCGTGAAGCGTCCATTAGGACCCTCCGTAGGGTGTGAGGAGATGTTACGCGGTCCCCTCTTCATATTTCTTCCCGGGCCTTCTGTCAAGTCCTAACCGTCGGGAGCCGTAAGAAGCAACACGCCTTCGATGTACTAGCACCAGAGAATGTTTCAAAAATCTTTGGAAACAGGACCAGTTAGGTCCGATTAAACCTTCCCTGAGGTTCTGCGCCGGGTTTTAATTTTAGAAAGTCATGTGTCCGGTGGGGTACTGCTTAACCTTCGACACACATGAGCCAAGAATTCCGGGCACAGTGACCCAGAAGTATAAAAAAATAGAGGAAGCGAGTTCTGGACCCGCTATTCAATCGTTGCTCCACGGCTCCACCCGGGCTGCGAGCACCGGCACTATTGTACGCAGGCCAATTTCCTGTTTCCGTCGGTCAATCATGAACACTGGCCCCAATTCGTCGAATACGCACGCCGAACCGGCAAGGTATTCCCGGCGGCCGCTGCTTTTCAGCTACGCGCTGACGGCAGTTGCGGTCCTGCTATCGCTCGTCGCGGCCCTGTTTCTCCCCAAAGGTTTTCAGCTTGGTCTGCTCGGCGACCTTCTGCAGGCCGGACTGGTTGGGCTGTTCACCTTCCTCGCGTTTCAGAACATGCTTCGGAGCCAGGCTCAGGTGCGCGCTTTCTGGTTCTTGCTGTTCATTGGGGCGTCGATGTGGCTAGCCAGCCTGCTGATTTGGTCCACTCACGAATTGTGGTTCCATCTGGCGGTCCCCGATGTCCCTCTTGCCGACACTTTCCTATTCGTCGGATTGGTCCCCATGGTCGCAGCGACCGCTTTGGAACCGCAAAGAGCGCACGATTCCCGCTTCCGCTCTTTTGGTCTGCCCGATCTCTCTATCCTGATCCTCTATTCGCTCTACCTCTTTGCCTTTTTTGTCTACGCTTACCGCCTGCTACCCGGTGACTTGGGGATCTACAACCACAATTTCAACGTGGCGGACGCCATCGGAAATCAATTATTTGCCGTTGCCACGGGGGTTGCGTTTTTCCGGGAACGCGGCGGCTGGCGCCCGGTTTACCGCATTTTCTTTCTTTCTGCAGCTGCTTACGCGCTGGCCTCTGATCTGATCAATGTGGCGATCGATACGGGGGATTACTATACGGGTTCCCTCTACGACGTGCCGCTGGTCGCCGCGATGGGTGGCTTTGTTTGCGTCTGTCTGGCGGGTCGCCCGCTTCTGCAACCCGCTCCCGTGGCGAGAGGGCGAGAAGGAGTGCAACAGAGAACCAGCCGGGGGTTCACATTTCTGTCCTCCAATTTGGCGATGCTCGTCACCCTTTCTACCCCCGCGATCGGATTGTGGCTTCTGACGACATACTCCCCCCGCGACTGGCTTTTTGCATTCCGCCTGGACATCACCCTGCTGACTATTTTTCTGCTGACCTTGCTGCTTTCCATCAAGCAGGATTTTCTGAGCGCAAACCTTTTTGGCTCGCTCCGGCACCTTTCGAATACGTACTTCAGCATCGACCGCTTCAAGGATCACCTGGTCCAGGGCGACAAGCTGGCTTCCCTCGGCGAGCTGGTGGCCAGCGTTGCTGACCAGATTCGGAAAGCGATGGCCATGATACGCGAGCAGGCCTTCCTCATCACTTCGCGTTCGCACGGCGAATCGCGGAGCCGCTCCCTTGCCGGAAAGATTGGACAGTATGCGGAGCGAACCGACGCCCTGGTCGAGAATATGCAGCGCTTCGCCCAGGAAACTCCGCTGCAACTCGCGCCCGTGGAAGTAAAGCCACTGCTTGAGAGTGCGCTCCATCTGAGCCGCATCGACAAACTCAAAAACGTTCGTGTTGAGCTGCAGGCGGAGGCGGCCTGTCCGCCGGTATTGGCCGATTCCAGCCAACTGCTTCACGTTTTTCTGCAGATTATTTCGAACGCGATGGATGCGCTGGAAGAAGTCGGAGGGGGCGAACTGGTGATTTCCATACGACCTTGCGAACCGCAAGTGTGCATCCAGTTTTCGGATACCGGGCCGGGTCTCCGGCATCCGGAGCACGCTTTCGAGCCCTTTTTCACCACGAAGCCCGTCGGGAAGGGAACCGGCCTCGGACTGAGCACGTGCTACGGCATCATTCGCCAGCATGAGGGGGACATCACCTGCGGTAATCGTCTGGAGGGTGGCGCCTACTTCACGATTTTTGTTCCCGCGGCGGTGCTGCGGGCTACCGATTCCGGCATTCCTCCAGCCATTGTTTCGCAGGAGGCGAGATGAGTATTCAGCCTCGCCACAAAATCTTTCTCGGTTTTGCCGGCGCGCTTCTCCTATTGCACATCGGCGTTGCGGCGTTTGCCAAGCCTTCGTTCCCGTTGACCATATTCGGCGATGCGCTTCCCTGCGGATTGCTGATTGTGGCTATCCTGGCGGTACGCGAGAATTTTCGTTTCCATCGCGGGGTCCTGCCGCTCTTCTGGAAATTACTGGCCGCGGGTTTGTTTCAGCTGCTGCTGTCGCAGGCCTACTGGTTTTACTACGATTCGCTTCACCGCTATTCCTCGCCCAGCCCGGTCATCGGGGACACGCTCTTCCTGCTGGCACACGTCTTCTTTCTCTCCGCATTTGTCTTGAGGCCGCATTCAACCGCCGCGGGCCGCGACATGCGGCTGCGCCACCTCGATTTTACCTTGCTCACTTTCTGGTGGCTTGCTTTGTACGCTTATTTCGCCCTGCCCTGGCAAATCGTCCTCCAGGATTTCACCAAATACAATCCCGCTTTTTATCTCCTCGCGCTAATTCAGCATCTGATGATCATCATCGGACTGGCCGTCGCCTGGAAACGCAGCACGGGACTCTGGCGTACCTTTTACGGCAGCTTCATTTGCTTGTTCGCCCTGATCGCCGTTGCGAATCTCTCGCTTAGTGTCGCCATCGACCACGGCGTTTATTATTCCGGCGGTTTTTACGATACGCCCTTTCTGCTCTCGCTGCTCCTGATGACTGTCGTCGCCACTTTTGGGCCTTCCCTGCAGCCCGAGGAGGATAAGACCCCGAATCGCGAAATCAACCAGAGCCTGTGGACCGCGCGCATCGCGATGGTTGCCATCCTTTCCCTGCCGGTCATTGCACTGTTCGGCTCATTTGAAAAGCATGTCCCCGAGGACGTCGCCGCATTTCGGCTCCGCCTGGTCTTTGGAGCGATGTTGCTGCTCAGCGGCCTGGTTTTCTGGAAGCTGACTCTGCTTGCGAGAGAACTCCGCCGCCTGGTTCGCCTCTCGCAGGCTTCGCTCGAGAATCTGAAAAGTGTCCAGGCGCGCGTGACCCACTCGCAGAAATTGGCGGCGCTGGGACGGCTTGCTGCCGGCGCCACGCACGAAATCAGCAATCCCCTCACCGCCATCCTGGGTTATTCCGAACTGTTAACCGACATCCCCTCCCTTTCCCTGCCCGATCGCGAGAGCGCCCGGATCATCCAGAAACAGGTGCACCACGCCCAGGCCGCCGTGAACAGCCTGCGCAATTCGCTCCGAAGCGCTGACTCCCCGCATCCAACCCCGGTGGGCGAACGAGGAGAATCCTGAACTTGCCGCCCGGTGATTAACCGTGACTCGTCTACTTTTTCTCGCCATCGAGCTCGCCGCTGTTTTTGTAGTTGTTCCCCTGCTCATCTATTACCGCGGCATTCCCAATTTGCCTATTCCGTATGTTCTGCTCACTGCGTTCGGAGCGTTTCTGCTGTTGCGGCGTGACGAGACGTTCAGCCTTTCGCAACTCACTTCTTGGGGTAACTTCCGGCCGTTCCTCACCGCCATCCTCATTCGCGATGCCATATGCATCGTGGGCCTCGGAATCGCGGTTTACCTCCTGGCGCCGCAACTCCTCTTTTCCCTCATTCGCCCGTCGCCCTGGCTCTGGGCGCTTATTTTTCTCCTCTACCCCCTTCTTTCCGTCTACCCGCAGGAATTTCTTTACCGGGCATTCTTCTTTCATCGCTACGAGCCGCTGTTCGGCCGCGGTCGGGGAATGCTGCTCGCCAGCGCCTTGGCGTTCGCGTTTGTCCACATCATCTTCCGGAACTGGTTGGCCGTGGGCCTTTGCGCGATCGGCGGGTTCCTTTTCTCCCTCACCTATCAAACCTCCGGATCGTTGCTCCTCGCCTGCCTGGACCACGCCATTTTCGGTAATTTCCTGTTCACCATCGGTCTTGGCCAGTTCTTCTACCACGGCTCCCGGCCCTGACTGCCGCCCGTTCATTCCTCTCCCCAAACCGGCCTCCACCCGCTAAAATGAAGGGAGTAACAATTCCCGCTTCCTCTCGCTGAAATAGATGGGCTGCCTGGCGCGTATTCACTCTTCAGTGCCACGCCCGACCCAAGGAGATGCCGCCGCATGGCGACAACACCGAAATCGCTGAAGCCCGACCTGGGCTCCCTGCGCATCAGCGATACCAAGCGCAACGCCACCCGGTCCAGCAGGCGCTGGCTCTGGCTGATTCTCGGCGCGCTGGCGCTGATTCTGCTCGCGGTTGCCGCCTCGGCTTTCCACGATCGCAAGGCTGAAGTGGAGGTCGCCTCCGCCCGCAAGCCGGTGAGCGGCCCCGCGGGAGTGTTGAACGCCAGCGGCTACATCACACCGCGCCGCCGCGCCACTATCGCCGCAAAAATCACCGGCCGCGTCACCAGTGTCATGTTCGATGAGGGAACTCGCGTATCGGAGGGACAGCTGCTTGCCACGCTGGATGATTCTGACGCGCGCCGCGCCCTGGACTCGGCCAAAGCCGATCGCGACTCCTCGCAAGCCGCCATTGCCGACTACGAAGTGCAGCTTCGAAACGCCGAAATCGAACTCCACCGCGCGCAACAGCTTGTGAAGGAAGGCGTGCAGACGCAGCAAGCTCTGGACACCGCGGTCATGACCGCCGACAGCCTTCGCGCCAAAATCAATTTGGCCAAACAGCAGGTCGCGGGTACAGAAGCGCGCATCCGCGAACAGCAACAGGCCGTGGACAACTGCACCATCCGCGCGCCGTACGCCGGAATTGTGGTTTCGAAGGATGCGCAGGTCGGCGAAATGGTCTCGCCCGTCTCGGCGGGAGGCGGCTTCACGCGCACGGGCATCGCCACCATCGTGGATCTCCACTCCAATGAAATCGAAGTGGACGTGAGCGAATCCTACATTGCGAAGGTGCAGCCCAACCAGCCGGTAACAGCGATTCTGGATGCCTATCCGGATTGGAGCATTCCCGCTAAGGTGCGGACCGTTATCCCCACTGCTGACCGCCAGAAAGCTACCGTGAAAGTCCGCATCTCTTTCACGGACGACGGCCACGTGCGCCTGATCGATCCCGCCACGCAGCCGCGGATCCTTCCGGACATGGGAGTGAAGGTCACCTTTCTGGAAGAAGAAAAACCCAAGGCGGCTGCAGATAAATCTCCCGCTGCCGCGCCCGCAGTGGCGCTGGTGCCGCAAGTCGCGATTCATCAGGACAACGCTTCCAAGTTCGTTTTCGTGGTGAAGGGCGATACCCTCGAACGCCGCGCGGTTTCGCTAGGCTCTGTTCGCGGCACGGACGTCGAAATTCTTGCCGGGCTTCAGCCGGATGCGGTTGTGGTTGTGAAAGGCCCGGAATCGCTTCGTGATGGCCAGTCGGTGCAGATTAAACGATAGGAGCGCAGCCTATGGTGAAAGTTGACGGAAGTGGCGGTAACTCCAGCCTGATTCAGGTTCGAGATCTCGACAAAACGTATCGTCGCGGTGGAGAAGAGATTCACGTGCTCCAGGGCTTGAACCTGGATGTGGAGAAGGGCGAGTTCATCGCCTTCATGGGCCCCAGTGGCTCCGGCAAAACCACGCTGCTGAATTTGTTGGGCGGGCTCGACGTTCCGACTCGCGGCAGCATCACCGTGGCGGGCGATGAAATCACCCACATGTCCGCTGGCCGCCTGACGGAATGGCGCGCGCGCCACGTCGGCTTCATCTTCCAGATGTATAACCTGATTCCCGTGCTCACGGCGTATCAAAACGTGGAGCTGCCACTGTTGCTCACCAAGCTTTCGAAGGCCGAGCGCCGCGAACACGTGGAGACCGCGCTTTCTGTCGTTGGCCTCTCTGATCGCATGAATCACTTCCCGCGGCAGCTTTCCGGCGGACAGGAGCAGCGCGTCACCATCGCCCGAGCCGTTGTGTCCGACCCGACCTTCCTTTTATGCGACGAGCCTACCGGTGACCTGGACCGCAAGAGCGCCGATGAAATCATGGCCCTAATCGAAGAACTCGTTGGCAAGCACTCCAAGACCGTGCTGATGGTGACGCACGACCCGGTTGTCGCTTCGCGCGCCAACACCACGCTGCACCTGGAAAAGGGCGTGCTCGTCGAAGGACGCAAGCAACCGCAGCTGACCACGGCAGGAGGTGTCGCATGAAATTCGCCAACATCATCTTCGCCAACCTCTTCCGCAAAAAGGTTCGCCTGCTGCTTACGATCGGCTCTTTTGCCGTCGCCATGTTTCTCTTCGTCTTCCTCGCCGTCGTGCGCGATGCCTTCAACCGCGGCGCCGACGTGGCCGGCGCCGATCGCCTGGTGGTGATCAACCGCACGTCCATCATCAACCTGATCCCTCTTTCGTACCGCGACAAAATTCTGCGTATCCCCGGCGTGAAGGTCATCACGCACAACAACTGGTTCGGCGGCACGTACATTGACGAAAAGAATTTCTTTCCGCAATTCGTGATCGACCCGCAGTCGCAGCGCGAAGTGTTTCCGGAACTCATCGTCCCGGATGATCAGTGGGCCAACTTTCTGAAGGACCGCCAGGGCGCCATTGCCGGCGCTAAAACGGCTGAGCGATTCGGCTGGAAAATTGGCGACCGCATTCCCATCAAAACCACGCTTTACGGCGGCGGCTCTTGGGAATTCAACCTGGCCGGCATTTATCACGGCAAGCGTCCCCAGGATGACGAAACCCAGTTCTGGTTCCAGTGGGACTATTTCGAGGAAAAAGTTCCGGACCGCGTGAAAGGCCAGATCGGCTGGTATATCCTGCGGGTGAACAATCCCGATGACTCACCGCGCATCGCCCAAGCCATCGATTCGGAATTTGCCAACTCTCCCAACGAAACCAAGACCGAAACGGAGTCGGCCTTCGCCGCCAACTGGGTAAAGCAGTTCGGCAACATCCAGTTCCTGATTGTTTCCATCGGTTCAGTGGTCTTCTTCACCTTACTTCTTGTCACCGGCAACACCATGGCGATTTCCGTTCGTGAGCGCACTTCGGAGCTTGCGGTGTTCAAGGCAATCGGCTTCTCGGACCGAGCGGTATTGTTTTTTGTTCTCGCGGAAGCGCTGGCGATTGCTCTCTTTGGCGACCTGCTAGGCATACTGGGCGCACTGCTCGTCGTCCCGGCGCTGGGCAAGGCGCTCAGTGGCCTGCTCCCAAGCATCGTTCTTGCGCCCTCGATGCTGGTATTCGGGCTTCTTCTCGCGATAGTCGTGGGATTCGCCAGCGGCGTGATTCCCGGCGTCAGTGCCATGCGGTTGCGCGTCGTCAATGCCCTCAGGAGGGTCTAGGAATGCTGCCCAAACTATTCTTCGGGTTTGTGGTCACGCTGGCCGCGGTGTTTGTTTTTCTGCTGGGCCTGACCATCCTCGTCGGGCTGGTCGCGCCGCTTTTTAACACCGTTCCCGTGTCCTACAACTTTCGCAGCATTCGCGCGCGGTGGACTTCCACCATCGTCGCGGTTCTTGGAATCGCGGGCACGGTCGGTGTTTTCGTCGCCATGCTGTCTCTAGCCAAGGGATTCAAGTCCACGCTGGTGGCTTCGGGGTCCGCGGGAAATGTGCTGGTGATGCGCGCGGGCTCCGCCTCTGAAATGTTGGGAGGCATCACGCTCGATTCGATTCGCATCGTTCAGGATGCGCCGGGAGTTGCGCACGACTCCTCCGGCCCGCTGGTGACTCAGGAAGTTGTGGGAGTAGTGCCCATTCCCTTGATCACCACCGGCACGGACGCCAATGTGCAAGTCCGCGGCGTTTCGCCGAATGTTCTGCAGATTCGCACCTTCGTTAAAATTGCCGAAGGCCGGACGTTTCAGCCGGGCCTCTCAGAGTTGATCGTCGGCAAAAACGCCACAAATACCTATTCAGGGCTCAAGCTGGGCGACTCCGTCAATATGGGCGGGGGACACTGGAAAGTTGTCGGCGTTTTTGACGCGGGCGGATCGTCCTTCGATTCGGAAGTCTGGTGCGACGCAAAAATCCTGAGCCAGGTGCTGCAGCGGCCGCCCAATATTTTTCAGTCGGCGACCGTTCACCTCACTTCGCCCGCGGCGTTTCAGCAGTTCAAGGATTCCGTCACCTCCGATCCGCGGTTAACGGTCGACGCGGTCCGCGAAGTGGATTACTACGCGAAACAGTCCACGGTTATGACGCGACTGATCACTGTGCTCGGCGGCATTGTCGCGCTCATTATGGCCGTGGGCGCGGTCTTTGGCGCGCTGAACACTATGTATTCCGCCGTCGCCGAACGCGGCCGCGAAATTGCCACCATGCGCGCGCTCGGCTTCTCCACCTTGAATGTTCTTCTGTCGTTTCTCTTCGAAGCTCTGCTGATTTCCATTGTTGGTGGAATTCTGGGTTGCCTTGCCGTTCTTCCCCTGAACGGCTTAACCACCAGTACCATGAATTTTCAGACTTTCTCGAATTTGGCGTTCGCCTTCAAGATCACCTTCGACCTGCTGCTGATGGGTATTTTGTTTGCGCTGGTCATGGGCGTATTGGGCGGTTTGCTTCCGGCCATTCGCGCCTCGATCCGTCCGGTTGCCGTGGCCTTGCGCGAGCTTTAGCCCGTGTAGCGGCCGCCCAGAATTAGCGGTCGCGATCAGCACGCCAAGTCTCTCGCTGTCCATAAACCGGAACATACCTTTAGGATTTTTTTCTCCGGGCCAGGTCCCTGGTATCCCGTGCATGTTACACTCACCTTTTCCTTGGATTCTTTGGAGACACCGTCTTGACCCCAGCCACCGCTCGTTTCTTTCGCTGTGCCCGCAAGTCTTTCATTCATCTCGGCGCAATTCTTTCACTTTTGGTTGGTTCACGCGTTCCCGCTCAGGAAATCTCCGCGGACCAGATGAAGGGCCTTTCCTGGCGGCTGATCGGACCCCATCGCGGCGGACGGGTCACCGCCGTCGCTGGCATCGCCGGCGATCCCAAAACTTATTACATGGGCACTCCGGGCGGCGGCGTCTGGAAGACCACCAACGGTGGCGTCACCTGGCTTCCGATTTTCGACGATGCGCACGTTGCTTCGATCGCCGACTTGGTCGTAGCACCTTCGGATCCGAACACAATTTACGTTGCCACCGGCGAACAGTCTCCCGGGAATGGCCTGTGGAAATCCACGGACGCTGGCGCCACCTGGACGAACATCGGCATTCGCGAATCGCGCACGATTCCCTCTATCCTTGTCGATCCCAAGGATGCCAACAGTGTTTATGTCGCCGCGGTAGGCGACATCACGCCCAGCGATTACCGCGGCATTTACAAAACCACCGATGGCGGCAAGTCCTGGCGCAAAATTTATTATAAAGATGACCGCCACAGTCCCACCGAACTCTGCTTCGATCCCAATAATTCCCGTGTGATCTATGCGGTCATCCGGCGAATTCCTGAGCCTCCGAAAGAGAAACCCGGCGAAGAGAAGACTCCCCAAGAACAGGAAGTGGACACGGTCATTATCAAATCGTCTGATGCGGGTGAAACCTGGGTGCCCACCGGCGAGAAAGGATTGCCGCCTGCTCGCCGGGGACGCATCGGCCTCGCGGTTGCTCCCGGCCTCGGAGGCAAGCGCGTTTTCTCGCTGATGCGCCAGGGACTTTTCCGCTCCGACGATGCTGGCGAAACCTGGCAGCAGATCACTCAGGATCCCCGCGTACTTGGCGACGATTATTTTGGTCGCGTCTACTCCGATCCTAAGAATCCTGAAGTCGTTTACGTGATGCAGACTTCCACGTACAAGTCCACCGACGGCGGCCACACGTTTGCCGCATGGAAAGGCACGCCCAGCGGAGAAGATGATCACATCCTATGGATCGCGCCCGAAGACACAACTCGCATCATCATGGGCACGGACCAGGGCGCGGTGATCACATTGGATGGCGGAAAAATCTGGAACACCTGGTACAACCAGCCAACCGGCCAATTTTACAGAGTTTCAACGGATCGTTTCTTTCCTTACCGTCTTTACGCATCGCAGCAGGATTCCGGCTCCGTTTCCGTGCCCAGTCGCACGGACTACGGCCTGATCACCTATCGCGACTGGTTTCCAACCGGTTCGTTCGAAAGCGCGTTCATCGCTCCCGATCCTCTCGACGCCAACACCGTTTTTTCCATCGGCTGGTATGGCGTGGTGCTGCGGCTGAACCGCACCACGGGTCAGGTGGCCACGATTTATCTTCCGCCCGCCGGCTATCGTGTCACCTGGGAAACTCCGTTGGTCTTTTCTCCGCGCGATCCGCACGCGCTATATTACGGCACGCAATTCCTTCTGAAGACTAGCGACGGCGGGGCATCTTGGAAAGAAATCAGCGGAGACCTGACCAGCAAGACGCCCGAGCCTCCCGGCGGAGCAAAGCCGATGGAGAATGGCCATCGGCTCACGAAAGACGCCAACGAATTTTCTCTGTGGGGAGAAGCGGATGACGATGATGACGGTGACGCTCAAGCTGCACCACGTGGCGCAATCCAGACCATCGCTCCTTCTCCTCTCGACGCCAACTTGCTCTGGGTTGGCTCGACAACAGGTTTGATCCACCTAACCCGCGATGGTTCAACTTGGGCCGATGTCACGCCCGCCACTCTTCCTGAGCATGCCTACATCAATTGCATCGAAGCTTCCCCGCACGATGCCAACACCGCCTATGCCGCCGTATTCGCCAGGCACGGTACGTTTTCGCTGCTCTACGCGCCGCGCGATGTGTATCCGTATTTCTACCGCACGCGTGACGCGGGGAAAACCTGGGAGAAGATCGTCACCGGCCTGCCCGAAGCCGGCATGGCCCGCACCATCCGCGAAGATCCTAGTCGCAAGGGACTTTTATTCGCCGGCACCACCAACGCGGTCTATGTCTCCTTCGATTCCGGCGATCATTGGCAGCCGCTGCAGCTTAATCTGCCCACCGCCAACGTCACCGACCTTACGATCCACGGTGCCGATCTCGTCGCCTCCACCTTTGGGCGCGGCCTTTGGATCCTTGACGACATTTCCGCTCTTCGCCAGTGGTCCGCGAAACTTGCCGACTCTCCCACGCAGTTTTTCGCGCCCGAGTCCACTATCCGCGCGCGCTGGGACAACTATCCGGATACGCCGCTGCAAACGGAAACACCCGCGGGCCGCAATCCCGCGGACGGCGCCGTGCTCCAATATTTCCAAAAAGCTCCGTCGAAGAGCGAACTCACGCTCGACATCTACGATCAGCAGGGGAATCTGGTGCGCCACTATTCAAGCCACGCGGTTCAGGAAATAATTCCGCCGCCTAATGTTCCCGAATACTGGTTCTACCCGCCGGACGCGCTGCCCAATCAGGCGGGCATCAACCGCTTTGTCTGGGATCTTCACTACGCGCACCCGACGGCATTGCCTTACGGATACTTTGGCGCGCGTCTGGGTTACACCGAATACACGGTGCCCGATCATGCTGTTCCCGGTGAAACCCCACGCGTTCAACCGCCCGGGCCGCTCGCCGCGCCGGGCACGTATGACCTTGTTTTCAGCCGGGAAGGGAAGTCTTACAAACAGAAGCTGCAGGTGCTGCCCGACCCACGCGTGCACATCAGCCAGGACGATTACGCCGCGCAGCTGGCCCTCTCTCGAAAAATCTCGGCGTTCATGGAAGACACTGCGCGCTCCTTCCAGGCCGTTGTGGCGATGCACGCGGAATTCGACACTCGCAAAAAGGTTTTTCCAGCAAATCCACCGAAGGAACTGGCGGATGCTATTGCCGAAGCCGAAAAACAATTTCACGCGCTCGAAGACGGCAACGCGGAAGCTCCCGGCTTCGGCATTCTCAATCGCGACTTTGGCCACGATCTCGTCATGGTCCAGAGCGCCGATCTGAAGCCCGCCGAATCGGCTTACAACGTCGTCAACAGCGGCTGTAACGCCATCGCCAAAAACATCGCCGCGTGGAACAAGCTGAACACGGAGAGTTTACCGGCCTTGAACAAACTGCTAAAGGATCAAAAAGTGGAAGCTCTACCGGTAACACCCGCGGCGCCGACACCGCCGCCCTGCTCGAAGTGAAGTCGCCTTTTGCCTGGAGGTTAATGCAGGTCAGTCGTTGGCGGCGGATTTGCTTGCCGAAACGCCGGCTTCCGTCACTCCGTTGGCTACGGCGCGGTACCTGACCACCAGAATCGTCAAATCGTCCGCCTGGCGCGCGCCGCGGGCGAAATTTTCCACGGATTCCAGAACCGTTTTCTGGATTTCATCCAGCGGCAGATCGGTCTTCCCCTGCAGCACCGCGCGCAATCGCGCCACCCCGTAAAGTTCTTCTTCCGGGTCCATCGCTTCGGTCACGCCGTCGCTGAAAAGAACCAGCGTATCGTCCGGTTCCAGTTGCAAACAGGCGGTTGTGAATTCCGCTTCTGGCACCAAGCCGACGGGAAAAGAACCTTCCGTGAACGCTTCCTGCGTCGTCTCTTTGCGCAACAGGATTGGCGAAGGATGCCCGGCGTTGATGTACTCGAGCTTTCCACTGTCTTCCAGAATGCCGAAAAACATCGTCGCGTAGCGGCCGACTTCCGCGTGGTCGCACAGAAATCGATTGACGTGATTGAACGTCCGCGCGGGGTCCGTGCCCAGCGTCATGCCGGACAGCGCGCCCTGCAGCATCGTCGTCAGCAGTGCCGCACCCAATCCTTTCCCGCTGACGTCGGCGAGCAGGAAGGCGGTGCGGTGGTCATCCAGCGGGAAGACGTCGAAATAATCTCCTCCCACGGACAAGCAAGGAAAATTCACGCCCGAAACCGCCAGGTGAGGATATTCGCGCAAATTTTTCGGAAGGAGCGCCTGCTGGATGTCACGTGCGATGCCGATTTCCTGTTCCAGGCGCTGGCGTTCGCGCTCGCGCTCCACCAGCCGCGCGTTGTCCAGAATGCTCGCTGCGTCGGCCGCCAGCGCGTCCAGGATTTGCCGGTCCAGCTTGGAAAACGCCGTCGGCCGCTTCGAATCCATGTACAGCACGCCCAGAAAATCGCCGCGCCGGACGTCCGTGGAAGAGGCGTCCGTGCTCGCACGCGCGCTGGCGTACAGCGGAATTACCACCACCGCGCGCAATCCCTGCGCGACGATGCTGGCCGCCGCCTGCAGGTTCATCTCGGCCTGCGCCAAGTCTTCGGTAATCACCGGTGATTGCTGCTTCATCGCCAGTTGAATGGCGGTCTGGCTGGGCGTCATGCTCTCAGGCGGCAACCGCTGCCCGCCGCTGCGCCGCGCCAGCCGCACCCGCATGTTTTCGACTTTCCCGTCCACGGCTTCCTGCAGCAGACCGCGGTCGGCATCCGTCACCGCGATCGCATGGTCAATCATTTTCGCCAGCACAGAATCGAGCGGCAATTGCGAATGCAGCAGTGACGTCGCTTCCAGCAGCATGTTCAGCTTCCGCAGCCCGCCGCCGGTGGACTCGGAACTCGTCATGTGGTCAATGCGAGTAAGTAACTGCGGAATCGCTTCCTCGGCGGTGCCCGTGGCGGAACGGAATATCAATTGGTAGGAGTCTTCCAGTCCGAAGGTGACCGCGTCGCCGTCATTCAGCATCCGGCTTTCTACTTTTTCGCCGTTCACAAACATCCCGCGCCGCTGCCCCCGGTCTTCCAGGTAGTAACGGTTCGCTTCCATCACGATCGCCGCGCAGTTGCGCGAGATGCGCCGGTCGGTAAGCTGCAAATGGTTGCCGGTTTCCGCGCCGCGGCCAATCATGAAGGGCACTTGGGTCACGCGAACGTACTTCCGCGCCCCATCGGGTGAAATCACCTCGAGAACCGCTTCGCTTTGCACCAGTGGTTCCGTCATGCTCTCCGCCCTTGCTCCCTCCACTAAGCCGCGAATTGTAACACGCGCTCGTGCGCTGCGCCTCGCTTCTTGCGCCCTTCCAGGACCCAACCACAATACCACCAGCCGCCGCCGGTGAATCCTTTAGCGGTTCGCGGCCAGCCTTCGCTCCACATAATCAGTCACGAAGGCATCGAAAGCGATGTCGAGCTTCTTCGTGACCTCTCCCATGTTTCCGTTCCCGATCTTCCGGCCCGCGATTTCGCGGATGCCAATCACGTTGCGGTTCGTGGAGGTTATGAACACTTCGTCCGCGGTGTACAAATCCTCCAGTCGCAGCGTCTGCTCCACCACCGATGTGCCAGCCTCGGCCGCCACTTCCGTTAACACTCCCCGCGTCACGCCCTCCAGGCATCCCGAATTCAGCGGGGGCGTCAGTACTTTATCGCCCTTCACCGCGAAGATATTCGCCGCCGTGCATTCGCTGACCTCGCCGCGTTCGTTCAGCAACACCACTTCGTCAAATCCCTCGCGCTGAGCCTCGGCCACCGCCCAGACGCTGTTCAGCCACGAAGTGGTTTTCACTCCGGCCAGCGGTGAAGCCGCGTGCCGACCATGCTCGCGCACGGTTACGCGCAGCGTGTCCGGATAGCTCGGCACATCGGCGCTGGTGATCACCAGGTCCACTTCGGGCATTTTCTCCTCGCTCTTCCAGAAACCCACGGTGTTCCACACCAGATAGATTCGCGCGCATCCATCTTCAACCTTATTCGCGCGGATCACATCCTGCAGCTGCACCCGCACTTTGGCGCTGGAATAGATGAGCGGCAACCGCGTGAGTGCGGCATCCTTTTCCAGTCGTCGCCAATGCCTTTCATAGGCAAATGCCTCGCCCCGCACGATGCGCACTGTCGTGAAAAGCCCCCAACCGCAGATTAATCCCGCTTGCCCTGGCGACCACCGCACCTTATCCACGGTCTTCAGCTCTTCGTTATGAAACACAAATCGATGAATCACGCTTCCACCTGTCAGTCGCTCCTAAAATCTGCATCAGTCGCATTGTACCGGAATACGCTTACTCCCAAGTAGCGCCAAGGGTTCGGTATGCAAAGTGCTTATATTCTCTTCGGCTATCTATGGCCAATGGAGCGAGCGTTCGCGCCCACATCTCGTGGCGCCCGAAAGCTCAACAATCTACAGAGGATTCGTGGCTCGTCGGAGAATTGAACCTGGCTCAGGTGGTGTTGAGGGCCCGCAAGCGGCCCCCGGCACGAAGCACGAGTCGAACAAAGTGTTTCAAGATGGAGCAGTCCTTCCCCCAGTCGGCCGCTCATCCCATTCACTCTTTTCTCGTTTCTTCCAAACCCCGCGAATTCCCGCTTTGTCTCCAGCTTCTCTGCGCGGGAACCTGACTCTCTACTCCCACCGCCTTCTCTTTGGAGTTGTGTGCGTGATCGTCTACGTTTTGTTGGACCGCAGCACGGTCTATCTTCAGATTTGGCCCAGCATCAGCGCCTGGTATCCGCCTTCCGGCGTAGCCGTTGCATTTTTCGTGGGTCTTGGACTGGAGATATTTCCCGTTCTCCTGGTCGGCGGATATATCGCCGGATATCTCAACTACCACCAGAGTGTCACGAGCCTCCCTTTTCTTCTTTTGAACCCAATGATTCCCTGCCTCTATATGGTGGCCAGTCTTTATCTCCGCCGCAAGTTAACGGGCAATTGCCGGATTCGCTCCGTGCGTGACGTCACCAATCTTTTGGGGATCTCGCTGCTGGCCTCATTGGTGGTGGCGATAAGCGGCACGGCCATTCTTGTCCGCAGCGGTGAAATCCCTGCCTCGGATTATGCCCAAGCGGCATTCAATTGGTGGATTGGCGACGCCGTTGCGCTCTCGAGCGTCACTCCTTTTCTGCTCGAATTTGTCGTCCCGTGGTGCCGCCGTTACCTGGGCTACGACGGCGCTATGGAGCTGGCGCCGAGTGCGAAGAAGCGGTCTTGGAGCCGCTCGGAAGTCCTCGAATACTCCGGGTTCCTGGCTTCACTGGCCTTCCTGATTTTTCTGGCGTTCGGGAACAGTTTTGCCCGCAGCGCCCATCTCTTTTACTTGTTTTTCTTGCCGCTCATCTGGATTGCCATTCGTCGCGGAATACGGGGCGTAGTCGTCGCGTTGATTATCGTTGATTCCAGCCTGGCCATTATGATGCACGTAACCCACCAGGGAATGGAAGAGTTGGCGGTTCTCCAGTTCCTGATGTTGATTCTCGCCCTCACGGCATTAATCCTGGGTGCCATCATAGGTGAACGCAAAAAAGTCGAACAGCGGCTTGCCGAGGAAGAAGAGCGTATCCGGCTGATTCTCGAATCCACTGGCGAGGGCATCTATGGCATTGACACTCATGGTGTCTGCACATTTATCAACCCGGCGGCATTGCGCATGCTCGGCTTTTCCTCCCGCGATCAGGTCCTCGGGCTGGACGGCCACCTGCTCTTCCATCATTCCCATGCGGATGGCACTCCATTCGCAATACAGGACTGCCGCATCGTTGAAGCGTTTCGTTCGAGAAAGGGCACGCATTCCGATGACGAGGTCTTCTGGCGCAGTGATGGCACCAGCTTCCCCGTCGAATACTGGTCCCATCCTCTTCTCCGCGATGGCCAGGCGATTGGCTCGGTCGTCACCTTTCTGGATATCTCGCAGCGCCGCTCCTACGAGCGCGCCATTCGCGAAAGCGAGCAAAAATTCCGTGCCGTCTTTGAAGGCGCCGAATTCGGAATCGCCGTGTCCGAACTGAAAGGCGACCGAGTGACCGTCAACCCCGCCTACCGGCACATGCTGGGCTGCACCGCAGACGAGATGCGTTCTCTCAGCATCTTTGACAAACTCACTCATCCGGATGACGTCGAGTCGGATCAGAACTCTTTCAAGCGGCTGGCCACTGGCGAAGTCGATCATCTTCACCTCGATAAGCGGTATCTCCTCCGGGACGGCCAGCTCGTTTGGGCGACCGTCAAACTCTCCCTCGTGCGCGATGCAGCGGGCACTCCGCAGTATATTCTCGGCCTCGCCGCCGATATTACCGAGCGCAAGCGTGCTGAGGAAGAGTTGCGCGCCAGCGAGCGCCATCTCCGCGCCTTCATTGAGTACGCTCCCGTGGCCGTGGCTATGTTCGACCGGGAGATACGTTACCTTGCGGCCAGCCGCCGCTGGATCACAGACTACGGTTTTGGCCATTCCGACCTCACCGGAATTTGCCTTTATGATCTAATCCCCAACCTCCCCGAAAAATGGCGGGAATCCCATCGCCGCGGTTTGGCCGGTGAGAAGCAGCATCTGGGCGAAGACGTCTGGATTCGCGCGGATGGTGCTGAGCAGTGGGTAAGCTCCTCCGTTTATCCCTGGAGTGATCCTCAGGGGAACGTCGGCGGAATCATTATCTCCGCCGAGGACATCTCGCAACGAAAGCTGAACGAGCAACTCTTGCACGACGCCAAGCTTGCCGCCGAAACCGCCAACGCTGCCAAGAGCACATTCCTGGCCAACATGAGCCACGAAATTCGTACGCCACTCAATGGGATTCTCGGCATGACCGAACTTGTCCTCGACACCCAACTCACGGAGGCCCAGCGCGAAAATCTCAGCCTGGTTCATTTCTCTGCCGACTCGCTCCTATCTATCATCAACGACATCCTGGATTTCTCGAAAATTGAGGCCGGAAAACTCGATATCGAACTGATTCCGTTCCAGCTTCGTGGCAGCCTGCAGCAAATCCTGAAAACTTGCGCCATCCGCGCTCAGCATAAGGGGCTTCAGTTTTCGTTCAACGCACCTACGGATGTTCCCGATTCACTTATCGGTGATCCCGGCCGTCTCCGCCAGGTGCTCCTTAATTTGATTGGCAATGCCATCAAGTTCACCGAACGTGGCCAGATCCTCGTCGCCGTCGCTGCCGCTTTTCCCGTCAAAGGGCGCGTGCTGCTTCATTTCGGGGTGAAGGATACCGGCATCGGCATACCAACGGAGACGCAGGAAAAAATATTTGCCGCATTCTCTCAAGCCGATGGGTCCATGGCCCGCAAGTATGGCGGCACCGGGCTCGGCCTCGCCATCTGCGTTCGCCTCGTGGGGATGATGGGCGGGCGGATTTGGGTCGAGAGCGTTCCTCAGAAGGGAAGCATCTTCCATTTTACTTTGGACCTGGCTCTTGCAGCGAAAGAGACGATTGCAACCGGCGATCAACTGGGGTTGCAGGGAGCGGCGTCGCAAACGTCATCGCCGCTTGCCGCCAGCCCGGAAACATTCGCGGGCAACGGTTGTCGCGTGTTGCTGGTGGAAGACAACGCCGTCAATCGCACCCTGGCGCAACACCTGCTTGAAAAGCGCGGCTTCGAGGTCTCCATTGCCGTCGATGGCAAGCAGGCGATTGCTGCCACGCAGAACGCCGAATTTGACCTTATCCTCATGGACATTCAGATGCCGGAAATGGACGGCTTCCAAGCCACGGCGGAAATCCGCAAATGCGAGAAACTCACCAGCCGGCGAACCCCCATCATCGCCCTCACTGCTCACGCCCTGAAAGAAGATCGCGAGCGTTGCCTCTCCGCGGGCATGGACGCCTACGTCACCAAGCCCATCCGTCCGGCGGAATTATTCCAGGTTATCCAGAATTTGCTTCAGCCATACCCTGCCGGGGATGCCTCAACGCTCCTCACACCGGTTCCTTCCGACCGCTAGCCCGCTGGCATTCCTTGCCCTTGCCGAATTCCGCGCAACGTGCGACAACCAATCTGCCATGCCTACACTTGCTGATGTACCCACATCAAAATTCCAGGCGCTCACGCGGCTTGTCGGCAACACTCCCCTCGTCAGCATCCATTTCCGCTTGGAGGGCAAACACCGCGTTCTCTACGCGAAGTCCGAATACCTGAACCTTACTGGCAGCATCAAGGATCGGATGGCCGTGCGGATTCTTCAGCAGGCCTACACCGACGGAAAAATCGCGCCGGGCGACACCATTGCCGAAGCCACCAGCGGCAATACGGGCATCTCGTTCGCCGCCATCGGCCGCATGCTCGGCCACCCCGTCAAGATTTTCATGCCGGATTGGATGAGCCAGGAGCGCGTTCACCTGATACGCAGCTACGGCGCCGAAGTCGTTTCGGTATCGAAGGACGAAGGCGGATTCCTCGGCAGCATCCGGCGCTGCGAAGAATTGGCAGCCTCGTCCAGCGGCATATTCCTCCCGCGGCAATTTTCAAATCCCGCCAACACGGATGCGCATTCCGAAACCACCGGCCCGGAAATCTGGTCGCAACTCCTCTCGATCGGCGTGCGCCCGCAAGCGTTCGTCGCGGGCGTTGGGACCGGCGGCACCGTGATGGGCGTGGGAAAATTCCTTCGCCAGCGCGATCCCTCTATCCGCGTGCATCCTGTGGAACCCACGGAATCTCCGACTCTCACCACCGGCTGCAAAGTGGGCCATCACCGCATTCAGGGAATCTCCGACGAATTCATCCCGGAAATCGTGCGGCTCAAGGAACTCGACGAAGTTCTTTCCGTTTCCGATGGCGATGCCATCCTGATGGCGCAAAAGCTGGCGTTTTCTTTGGGACTCGCCGTGGGCATCTCGTCTGGCTGCAATTTTCTAGCCGCCGTCAAAGCCCAGGAGAAGCTCGGGCCGGATGCCACCGTTGTAACCATCTTCTGCGACGACAACAAGAAATATCTCAGCACCGCGCTGATGAATGAGGAAGCGCCGCAACCGGAGTACCTGTCGCCGCGCATCGAGCTGCTCGGCATCGGCACGGTCGGCCGTGCCTGCGAATTCTGCCACTAAATCAAGCCGTTGCCGGACGCGCCGAAACCACAAAGCCGCAAGCCAATAGATACCGAAACAGAAAATCGATCGGCTCGGGCGGATGAAGGTTGTCTACATACACCAATCCGTCCGTGACCTCGTAGGACCACTCGCCCGCGCCCAGTTCTGCCAACCTGGCCTTCAGCGCCGCCTCCGGCATCGGATACACGCTCAATCTTACATTCTGTGTGAACAGTCTCGCCGTGCCTTCCAGCAGCGCTCCGTCCAGATTCTTGTAGCGGTCCTGCATTGCATAAATCATTACCGATAGGCCAACGGCAAAGTACACCTGCGATTTCGTATAACGGCTCACATACGCGCTCATCGTGTACAGTTCTTTCGCGCGGAAAACCAGCGCTCCAAATCCCAATTTTTGCAGGTCGTTCACGTGTTGCATCAGATGCTCCGCCGTTGGCGGATGGCCTCCCGGAATCATGGATTGGCCCGGCAGGCAAAACAGCCCCAGGCTTCCCTTGCTTTGTTCCAGTTCTTCTTTCGGAAGTTGCGCGAGGGTACTCTGGATCAATTGCCCATGCACATCGGAGGCGATTTCGAAAAGTCCGGGTGCCAGCACCAGCGCCTTTTTGTAAAGCAGCTCCGTGGGGGGAATGGCCTCGCCCTCCGCGGAAAAGGCCGCCGCTTCGGCATAGCCATTCGTCACCAGCGTTGCCTGCAGCAGGCGCTTGTCCCAGGTTTCAAACGCCGGCCCTTTCAACTCAACAAAGTCGATCTCCAGCCGTTCCAGGCTCAAGTCCTCAAAGAGCCCGGCGAGAAATGCTTCCGGTGAAGCCCGATGGTGCCTCACCGCGTAAATCAGATTTACGCCAAGAATCCCGACGGCCTCCTGCTGCTGCAGGTTAGTCGGATCCTGCAGATTGATGTGCAGAATCACATCGCTGGGCGGCCCGCCCGGCGCCTGCACGAACCGCAGCCCCACCCAACCGTGACACTCATTGGTCCCCGCGAAATTGCGCGCCGACACCGTGTCCACAAAAGTGAAAAATCGCGTCGTTGCGCCGCGGCTCGCCTGCAGTTCGGCCAGCAACTGCTTCCACTCACTTTCCATCATCGCTTCCAGGCGTGGCTTCGAAACGTATCGCGTTCCACGCCCGTACAGGTCGTCGCTCACTTCCTTGTCGTACGCGGAAATCGTTTTCGCAACCGTCCCGGAAGCAGCGCCTACGGTTAGAAACCAGCGCGCCACTTCCTGTCCCGCGCCGATTTCCGCGAACGACCCGAAAACCGCGGCATCCAGGTTGATGGTCAGCGCCTTCTGGTGTGTTCCTACTTTTTCGTCAGTCGGCATGTGCGCTCCTCCACGCGCGAAAGGCTGCATCTCCCCGCGCCGTGGCAAAATTCGAAAACACGTCGTTTCTCGCCTCGTCAGTTAAAGGTGCGAGGAATCCGCCAGCGTTGGATGGATTCGAACTGTCCGCGGTTACCTTGACAATTCAGTGCCCGAGGAATTTCTCGACCTTGGAAATCTCCGCGTCCGCCAGGTCGTAATACTTTTGCGCGTTGGCCATGTCTTTGGCCTTCAGCGCCGTGTCTCCCTTGGCTATGTACATCTGCATGCGCTCCGCCGCCGAAGCGATGTCCCCGCGCAGGTTGTATCCCGCCGCTTGCTGCTGCTGCCGCAACGTGTCCACGCTGCGTGAAGCCGTGGCCGCGCGTATGTTCAGCTTGTCGGCCTCGTCTTCCATTTTTGCAATCTCTTCCGGCGAGGGGCCCGCGGGAACGGGCGGCGCCGTTGCCTGGCCGCCATCCCGCGACGGCTTCGGATTTCCATCCGCCTTCGACTTCGTTCCGGCATGCACGGAAGTTCCGGGCGCGGTCACATTCACGTTCCCGTCAGGCGTGGCAGTCACGGAAACTCCCGGCGCCTGTACCGAGACATTTCCCTGACCGTCCACGTTCACCGATCCCACCGGCGTGGTGACCGAAACCGGTCCGTCGGTACTGCTGTTCGGCTTCGCACTAGCGTCTGCGCTGGACTTCGAGGGCATATTCGTCTGCTCGGGATCGGCATGCGTCTTCATTCGCCGCGGGATGTAAACGCCCGCGGCGATCAGCACACCCGCGCCCAACAGCGAACCCATCGCCAGCCACAGTCCGCGGCTTGAAGAACGCGCCGGGGGCGGAGCATACCCGCCAGGCGCGGCATCGGCGGCCGCCGCTGCCATTCCCGGGGCAGGCGCCATCGGCACAGTCGGTATCGAGGATGGCGAACGCGGTTGCGCCGGAGGCACCGGCACTCTCACCGCCGCTTGCGTGGTCGCCGGCGGATTTGCCATGCGGCCCATTGCTCCCGCTCCCGGCGCCAGTGTTCCCATCAGCGTGTCGTCCGCCGACATCGGCGCGGACGGCCGTGCCGTCTGCGCGAACGTGGTGCCCTGGCTCGGCAGCGCCGATACCGGCACGCTCTTCAGCGCATTGCAAAATGCGTCTGCGCTCTGGAAGCGGTCCGCCGGCTCCTTGGCCATCGCCATCAGAATGATCTCGTTCAACGCCGGCGGAACGTCCGCGCGCAAACTGATTGGTGAAGCCGGCTGCTGGTTCAGTTGCGCGGTCATCAGCGAATATTGCGAATCGCCCTGGAACGGCAGCTTCCCCGTCAGCAGTTCGTACAGCGAAATGCCAAAGGAATAAAGGTCAGAGCGCGCATCCGCCGCCTCGCCGCGCACCTGCTCCGGCGGCATATAGTTCAGCGAACCCAGCGTCGTGCCCGTGGAAGTGAGCGACCCGTCCGTGCCCGAGCGCGCGATCCCGAAATCCATCAGCTTCACCACGCCCTGCGGCGTCAGCATCATGTTGGCAGGCTTGATGTCGCGGTGAATGATGTTGTGCTTGTGCGCGTAGCTCAGCGCCGAAAGAATCTGTTCCGAGTAATTCACGGCCTCGGCCGTCGAAATCGGCGCGCGCGCGATGCGGTTCGCCAGCGTCTCGCCCTCCACGAATTCCATGATCATGACCAGTTGGTTTTCGTAGGTCAGCGCCGTCCGCAGGGCGGCGATGTTCGGGTGATTCAACGAAGCGAGCAGCCGGATTTCCCGCAGAAACCTGTCCGCCAGGCTCTGGTGCGAATTCAGGTCGGGCAACAAAACCTTCATTGCCTCCACGCGATCGGAAATGACGTTGCGGACCTTGTACACCTTCCCCATGCCGCCCAGTCCGAGAATGGATAGAACTTCGTAGTCGCCCACGCTTTGACCAACGGTGAATTCGGCAGTCATGAAAGCCTCCAAGCGGAACGCCTCAAAGCCAGTCTTGATTGCACTGAGGATACACCAAAGAATGGGCCGAAAATAGAACGAGTCCGGGCCATCGCCGCGCCCGGACTCGCCATTCAATTCGAGACGATCGCCGCCTCAGGGATTGTTCTTGGCCACGTCGCCGACCTTCGCCGCCCCGCCTCCGCTAAATGTCGCAGTGCACGAATCGTCGTCCACGTCCGTCACTGTCGCCTGGCCGATTTTATCGGTCACAGCCTTGATTACTTTTCCGGTGGTGGGATCTTTCACCACGCGCACCTGACGGCTGATCTCCAGCATGTCGCCGACGTGCACGCCGGCCTTCTTGCCGACGTTCAGGATCAGCGTGTTGCCAGTCACATCGGCAACCACACCGTTGATCGGGTGCTTCAGCGCTTCCACCTTCGAGGAAGCTGCATTTAGTTGCTCCGCCGTGCTGTCCACCGCGGCCCGGACCGCTTCCCCGAGGATGGTGTTGGCGAAATTACTGCTTCCCATGTCCAAGCCGCCGCCTCCCCCACCACCACCGCCGCCTCCCGCGCCAATCAGTGAGGTGCTGCCCCGGGTGGACTCGCCCTTCCCCGTAACCGCGGCCATGATTTCCGCCGTGGAGGTATTGATTACCCGGGCGCTGACGGCCACCACTGCCTTTGATTTGCTGCTGCCCACGCCGCCGAGGCCGAACTTTCCAAGGCCATAGCCACCGCCGCCGACGTTGGTGTGCTGGTCATCACGGCCGAATTGCGTAATCGAACCGATGATAATCGCATCCAGGCCGAGCACCGCTCCGATTTTCGCCGCCGAGTTGGCGTCCGCGCGGTCGCTGTTCGAAAAATTTTGCTCCTTCAGGATTTTGTCCAGTGCGTTGCGCTCGATCACCGAGTACTGCCCGCCGTTGACAAGTTTTTCCACCAGCATGTCGCTGATGCCCTTGCCCACATCCTGGTCCGAACCGAATATCTGCTGGACCGTCGTTCGCACCGTGCCGTAGTCGAAATTCATCACCGCAACGCGCTTTTTCGCCCCGGCCGGAGCAGCCGGGGCGGCAGCCGGCGGCGCGGCCGCAGTCTGTGCCCGAGAAGGCAGGGCGAACAAGACTACCAGTGCGCAGCCAAGTGCCATTCGGGAAATACGTGCATGCGACATAGAAGGACTCCTTGGGTAGGAGCGCAAAATGGGGGGCCCGGTGAGGACGCGCGCTCCTGCGAAAATCTGCCCGTATGTTAATGAAGGAAGCCGCCCTCCGCAACCGGGAAATAAGTCCGGGTGAAGGACAAGCAGAATTGGGAAATTCGCAAAACCAACGGCACGAGGAGAAGCGCAGTTTTCAGCGGGGAGTTTTGGTCTTCAGTACACGGAATGCCGCCCAGGTCCCTTCGTGCTTGGTTGGCACGTCGCGGGATTCCACTTCCACGTCGCGCCACACGTGCTTCAGGAATTCCGAGCTCAGGATAATTTCGTTGGCTCCCGCCGCGGCGCAGAAGCGCGAAGCGCGGTTCACCGCGTCGCCAACGACGGTAAACTCCAGCCGCTCCTGCGTCCCCACGAAGCCGTGCAACACGTCGCCCGAGTGAACGCCAATCCCGATTTCGCAAGTCGGTTGATTGCGCTCCTTCCGCGCGGCATTCAGCTTTTGCACCGCCTCCTGCATCGCCAGCGCCGCGTGCAACGCCTGCCGGTGATGTTCCGGATCGGGGTCGGGACTGCCAAACACCGCCAGAATGGCGTCGCCGATAAATTTGTCCACCGTGCCTTCGCAGCGGAAGATGGCTTCCACCAGTGCCGCGAAGTAAGCATTCAACATGTCCACCACGTCATCCGGCTCCATGGTGGCGCTCATGCGCGTGAATCCGCGGATATCCGAAAACAGGATGCTCACTTCCGATCGCTCGCCGCCCAACGTCAGCCGGCCGCGCGCGGCGCGTTCCAGCAACCGCTGCCGCACCTTCGGTGAAAAATGCGTCAACAGCCGCTGCAGCAGTTGATTCTGCGCCCGCAGGTCGCGCGTCAACCGTTGCGAATAAATCGCCAGCGCAACGTGGTGCGAGATGGCGATAAAGAGCCGCAGGTCGTCCGGAGTAAATGCGTTTCCCGCGCGCCTGGTGTCCACGCACAACACTCCCAGCCGTTCGTTCTGCCAGGAAAGCGGTGCGTACATTGCGCAGGTGGTCTGCATTCCGATCAGGCTGCGCGCGCCGATGTCGTTCTCCGCCGCCGCGGCCGGATTCCAGATCACCGCGGAGTTCTGCTTCAGCACATGCTCGGCCAGTTCCATGCTCGCCGATGGCTCCCCGGGCGGCACATGCGCCTGCAACAGCAGGCAACTCGAATTGCGATCCTGCAGCAGCATTACCCCATGGTCGGCGGTCGGAAAAAATTTCAGCAGGGAACTGACCGCGCAGTCCAGCATCGCCTGATAATTGCCTTGCGACGCCATCTGCAACGGAAGGTCGTAAAAAAGCGCTTCTCGCGGCGTTGTTTTCAAGTGTTCCAGCGGTTCCTGCACCGAGGTCCGCGTGGCGTCGAGCGCCAGCGTCACGCCCGAAACCGGAGGTGGCGCCATCAATGTTTGCAGTTTCTGCAGAGGCGCCCCGAAATGCGCGGGAATCACAGGATCTTTTTCGACTATCGCCGGCAGCAGGCATCCCAGAAGATCGAACAAACTCACCAGGGCGTGCCCCATCGTTCCGGCGCGCTGTTCCGCTTGGTCAAACAACGCCCGTGTAGCATCGGAGCGTTTCGCCACGTGATTCGCGGGCAACGCCAGCGAAGTCTGGGGAAGCCGCGCGCGAACTTCTCGCCGCAGATGAATCGCATCCAGTCCCGCCATCGCTGCCGCGGAACTGACTTCGTTCCACTCTTGCTGTACGCTTCCCAACCGGCTGGGAGAAACCGCGTACCGTTCCCACGCTTCTTCCCGCATCACGCGTTCCACCCCGAAAATGCCCAGCAGCAGATGAGGCGGCTCTATCTGCGGTCGGCCCGCATGCACCGCTTCTTCCGCTGCCAAACGCCACGCAAGTTTTACGGTTTCGGAAAAGGGCGGCAAGGACGGCTGGGCCATGAACGCTCCCGGTTTGCTTCCTGTGGTACTAAGCGGTAAGACTTCGCAAGTTGCCGCGAAGCATACCAAAGGAAGCGCGCACCGTCTATGCCCCCAAAACCCACAACTTTCAAGGTTTTAGGGACAATTTCGACTTTGCACAGCGAGGGTGTCTCGCCCCGGGGAAATGGAAAGCAAAGCCGGACTGGAGGCGCGAAGGGGTGCGAGCCGCGTGTGCTCCAGGTCATCCCTGTAGAACAGATTGTATGTGTCGAAGGGAATCAGGCGCCCGTCGGGGTGGACAATGTGGATGCAGGTTTTCTTGACAGAGCGCACGTCGAAGGCGTGTGCGTCCAGAAACTGCACGATCAGCACGCGAAAGATATTTTTGTAGGACAGACCGCTCGGAGCCGCGATTTTCGGCAGGCAGCACAGGAGTTCGCGCAGCGATTCCGCACCCGATTGCGGTGAATGGTTGGTGGCGAAAAGTTTGAAGAGGCAATCGCGTACACCGGGCTCTTCCTCGTAGACTATCGTATTGCGCGCGGCATTCAGCAACACGTCGGGCTCGATGAAGCGGGTGAGCGGAAGAACATTTCTGTCGATCTTCAGGGCATAGGCCATCGCCAGGGAGTCCGGATGGCAGGGCACGGGGATCACGTCCTCCGCGCGAAAGACCTTGGATTGTTCGAGAATCTTGCGCCGGACTTCTGTGAGTGTCAGCCGGTCGGTCGCGGGGTCGAAGCGTTCCAGGCGTCCGGCATCCTGAATGGGTTGCAGGGTTACGCCGCGGACACTCGGCTGTTGCAGCGCATAGTCGATGATCTTTCCGATTTCGCTGTCGTTCAGGCCTTTGCGAAGGGTCACAACCAGTGTCGTTGATATTTCATATTTGTTTAGCCGCTCGATGGCGCGCTCGCGAATGCTCCGCAGGTCGCCGCCACGCAGATCGAGCAGCGCCTCACGTTCGAAGGAGTCGAACTGCAGGTAGACCTCAAAGTTTTCGATTTCGGCGAGGCGCTTTGCGAAATCATCATCCTGGGCGATTTTCAGTCCATTGGTGTTCACCATCAGATGGCGTATCGGCCGCGCCTTCGCCATTTTGACGATAGTGAAAAAATCGGGATGCAGCGTGGGCTCGCCGCCGGAAAGTTGCACCACGTCGGGATGCCCCTCGTTTCTCACCACCGCGTCCAGCATCTTTTCGATCAGGGCGAGCGAGCGATGCTCGGTGCGTTCCGGGCCGCTGCCCGCGTAGCATACCGGGCAACGCAGATTGCACGAGTCGGTCACCTCCACGAGCGAAAGGCAGGAATGCTGCTCGTGGTCGGTGCACAAACCGCAGTCATAGGGGCAGCCCCACTTTACCGGGGTGTTGTATACCAGTGGCATTTCCGGCTTTTTGATGAACACCTCGCGGCAGCGCCGATAATAATCAACGTCATCGGCGATCAGCACGCGCTCTCCCCCATGCTCCGGACAGCGCTTGAGGAGGAAAACCTTGTCGTCCTGGAAAACGATCTTGCCTTCCAGCTTGCGAAAACACTTCGAGCAGATGGTGAGCGCTACATCGTAAAAAAGATATGGTCGCACGCGTTCGGTCATTCTCCGCCCCTGATTTCCCTGATTACGTCGCTCACCGCTCTGATTACCAGCCAGAGTAGCGAGCCGAGAAATGTCAGCGCGCAAAATACGAACCCTGCCGCGTAGACCGTGCTCATCGTGTCCCGGTTGACATTTAAGGTGTTGAGGAAGCCGAAGCATGAGCCGCCGGCCAGCAAAAAGGAAAAGAACAGGGTCAACAAGATTGGCTTGTAACTCGATTTCGCCGGCGGAGGTGAAGACAAATTGTTATTCATCAGATTCCTCCACCAGTTTGATCCGCGGCGACGGAGTGGCTTGAGGCAGGGCTGGGCGCAGCGGGCAGTGAACGGTCGCGCGGACTCAGCCAGCGCAGCAAATCCGCGGAGTAGTAGATGAGCATCGCCATACACGCCAACTGAATCGAGGACAGGCCAAGGAACACGCGCACGTCAGGCTTCAAGAAATCACACGTCATCCGGAACGTGAAGTACGCCACCATGAACCTCTTGAAAATGTCGCCCGGGAGATACGGCAACTGCATTCGCCGCCAGAGATACCCTCCAAGTGCCACCGCAAACAGCGCTTCGTATAGCTGTGTCGGGTGCCGGGGAATTCCGTCGCCGAAGTTTACTCCCCACAGCAGTGAGGCGGCTATTCCCGCGGTATGATCTTCCAAGCCCGTCAAAAAGCACCCGATGCGGCCAATCGCGATACCCAGGCAGAGCGGAACCGCAAAGAGATCTCCGGTGCGCCGCTTGATGCCAAGAATCTGCTTCGCCAACTCCACAGCAAATAAGCCGCCAATCAGCGCGCCGACAATCGTTTTCCCGCTCATCAGAAAGGCAATCTCTTGCCAGTGGGCCAGCGTCAAGGCCGGATCTTCAAACCAATAGAGCAATTTGCTCCCAACCATCGCGCCCATTGCCGCGGCCGCAATGATCCACCAGCGGTTTCCATCGTCCAGCGCATCGCCGGCGCGTTTTCGCAGCGTCAGGTAAATGCGAAAAGCAATTGCGTAGGCCGCGGTTTCAAACGCTAGATGTGGATGGATTTTCAGTGAGCCGATTGGTATGTAGACGGGGAAGTTCATAAGTGTAAGGAATGGTGACGTGCCAACGCTACGCCGGAAACCGTAGTAGGTCAATCCACGCCCCGCGGCACTCGCAAGATGTACAACTTCCATGATTTAGCGGCTATTCTCACTGTGCAGCGCAAACTGTTTCGTTGACAAACCTGCACTCACCTTCTAAACTTGGATTTTGTGTTTACAGGGAAAGGTGTGACTGTTGCGATGAGGACGTACGTAGCCAAGGGAGAAGAAGCTGAAGCCCTGAAAGTGGGCGCTCAGTGGTTTGTTGTGGACGCCAAGGATCAGGTGTTGGGACGCCTGGCCACCAAAGTGGCGCGGATGTTGATCGGCAAGGACAAGCCCAGCTTTACGCCGTATCTCGATTCCGGTGATCACGTCGTGGTCATCAACGCCGACCAGATCAAAATGACCGGCAACAAGCTCGAACAAAAAGTGTACTACTCGCACAGCGGCTACCCCGGCGGTTTGAAGGAAGTTCCGGCGAAGCGTGTTCGCCAGGCCAAGCCGGAATGGGTGGTTCGCGAAGCAGTTCTCGGCATGTTGCCCAAGAACAAGCTGCGGGCACGGCGCGCGAAGAAGTTGCGTGTGTATCGCGATGCAGCGGGATTGGCGCGGCACGCCGGGCAGAAGCCGCAGGCCGTCGCGGTCTAAAGATTTGAGGTAGCACAGGCTTCAGCCTGTGTTGCCCTGGCAGGGCATGGCGCGAAGTTCACAGGCTAAAGCCTGTGCTACTTGGTTCCGCACGTGGGTGTTCCTTTCTAAGTTTTGCCTTAGCAGGGATCCAGCCGAGCGTGAATTTCGATGAGACGAGCAGGACCCGTCTCGTCAAAAAGGGTTTGAGGAGGAGCATTGAGTACTGTTGATTCGCCCGCAGCGGGCAGCAAAACCTGGTTTTACGGCACGGGACGCCGCAAGGAATCGATCGCGCGCGTTTTCATCCGGCCGGGCTCGGGGAAATTCACGGTCAACGGCCGTACCGCCGTGCAATATTTCCCCAATCACGCGTGGCTGCATGACGCCACGGAGCCGCTGAAGTTCACCAGCCTGGCCGAACAGATTGATGTTGTTGCCACGGCCAAGGGCGGCGGGGTCGGCGGGCAGTCGGGAGCGGTGCGCATGGGATTGTCGCGCGCGATCAGCCGCTTTAACCCCGAGCTGCGCCCGGCTCTGCGCAAGAACGGATTTTTGACGCGCGACTCCCGTATGAAGGAACGCAAGAAGTACGGGCAGAAGGGCGCACGCAAGCGCTTCCAGTTCACGAAGCGTTAAAGAATTGGGCGGGGAATTCCCCGCTGCAACAAGCTCTGGCGGCGCTGCGCAAGCGGCGCCGCCAAGATCACGGCCGGCAAGCTGCCGGCAAGAGGCTGCTGCGAGGCAAGTAGCGGCCACCTTCAGGTGGCCACGAACGCTTCGAAAAGCAGCTATCTAACTAGGAGGAAAAGTGGCAGTAGAAATCACCATGAAGGAGCTGCTGGAGGCCGGCGTTCATTTCGGTCACCAGACGCGCCGTTGGAACCCCAAGATGAAGGAATACATCTTCGGGGAACGCAATGGCATTCACATCATCGACCTGCAGAAAACCTTGAAAATGTTCCGCGAAGCCAGCCGCTTCGTCGGCGACATCTCCGGGCAGGGAAGAACCGTTCTTTTTGTCGGGACCAAGCGGCAAGCTCAGGAAGCGGTCGCCGAAGAGGCGAAGCGCTGCGGTGCGTTCTTCGTGAACCATCGCTGGCTGGGCGGCACGCTGACCAATTGGTCCACGCTCCAGAAATCCATCAAACGCCTGAAACTTTTAAAGGCCATGACCGAAGACGGCCGCATGCTGGAGCTCTCGAAGAAAGAGCGCGCGCGTCTCGACCGCGAGATGAAGCACCTCTTTCAGAACCTCGAAGGCATCGAGAACATGACGCAGTTGCCGGACACGATGTTCGTCATCGACTCCAACGCCGAAGAGATCGCCGTCAAGGAAGCTCGCCGCATGGGTATCCCAGTTGTCTCCGTCGTGGACACGAACTGCGATCCCGACATGGTCGACTGGATCATCCCCGGCAACGATGACGCTCTGCGCGCCATCCGCCTGTTCACCACCAAGATTGCCGATTCCGTCGCCGAAGGCCGCGCGCAGTACGAACAATCCCAGGTAGCCGACCAGAAGGCCGCCGCGGATCAGGCCGCGCTCGAAGCCGGGCCGGATTACGTGGACACCAGCGCCTACGAGCAGTACGAGAAACAGGAAGGCGACTTCGTCGAAGGCACCGAAGCCTTCATCGAAGCGGCCGGAACCACTGTTCCTCCCGACGAGGAACCCCGCTAACAACGGCGCAAGGCTAAATCATTCTGTTGGCCCGGTGCTGAAAGCGAAATCCACACCGGGCCATTTTTGTAAAATTTTGTAATCACGAATTTAGAAAAGAGAAAAGGATGAGTACTTCAAAACCAGTTATGGAAATTCCAGCCAAGCTCGTTAAGGAACTGAGAGAACTCACGAACGCTGGCTTCAGTGATTGCCGCGCCGCGCTTGTCGAAACCGCCGGCGACGTCCAGAAGGCCATTGACGTCCTTCGCAAGAAGGGCCAGGCCGCCGCGGCCAAAAAGGCCACGCGCGAAGCCACCGAGGGCCTGATCGGCCATTATATTCATGCCGGCGGAAAAATCGGCGTGATCGTCGAGATCAACTGCGAAAGCGATTTCGTGGCGCGCACCGATGCGTTCAAGCAGCTTTGCCACGACGTGGCCATGCACATCGCCGCGGTTGACCCGCGCTACGTTCGCCGCGAAGACGTGACGCCCGAAATGCTCGAGCGCGAGCGCGAAATTTACGCCGCGCAGGCGCGCGCCACCGGAAAGCCGGACGCCGTCATCCAGAAAATCGTCACCGGCAAGATGGAGAAGTTCTACGAGGAATCCTGTCTCTACGAACAGCACTTCATTAAGGACGAGACCGTGACCATCGGGGAGAAGATTACCCAGGCCATCGCCAAGCTCGGCGAGAACATCGCCATTCGCCGCTTCGCCCGCTTCAAGGTCGGCGAAATCCCCAACCAGGTGGGCACGCCCGCTCCCGAGCAGGCCTAAGCCAGCACCCAACTTGTAATCTGGCGGTAGTTCGTTTTCGCTCAAAACGCCCCGGCCTCCGGGGCGTTTCGTTTTTGAAGGGCGGGGCTTGCCCCGCCCTTCTTGCCTTTGTAGGGCAGGCCTTCCGAGGCGCGTATTCTGCGTCCCGAATGCGGTTACGGGGCGGGCCGTTCCGACTTTGGAGTGCGGCTTGCCCTGAGTCTTTCCGAAGGGAAGCTCGGCTTCCGCTTTTACGGTCTCCACCCAATCACCCAAATTATCCCGAACCTGCCGATGTTTGTTACAATCGGCAGGGTTCATTTTCGCTAAACGGAGACACATGGCATCGCAATCGAAAGCGGTGAAGAAAAACGGCAAAAAGCGCCCGGCCTACCACCGGATTCTCCTGAAACTTTCCGGCGAATCGTTTCAGGGCCAGCAGGGTTTCGGCATTGACGGCCAGACGATTTACGCCATTGCCCAAGAGCTGCGCGACGTCCATAAGCTTGGCACGCAGATCGCTATCATGGTGGGCGGCGGAAACATTTTTCGCGGCGCCCGCCAAAAAGGTTTTGAGATCGACCGCGCCACCGGCGACTACATGGGCATGCTCGCCACCGTTCTAAATGCACTGGCGCTGCAGGACGCCCTCGAAAAACTTGGCGTGCACACCAGGGTGCAGAGTGCCATCGAGATGCACCAGGTCTGCGAGCCCTTCATCCGCCGCCGCGCTGTCCGTCATATCGAAAAAGGGCGCGTCGTGATCTTCGCCGCCGGCACGGGCAATCCCTATTTCTCCACCGACACCGCCGCCGCCCTCCGCGCCATGGAAATCAAGGCCGACGTCATCCTCAAGGCCACCCGCGTGGATGGCGTCTACGATGCTGACCCTGAGAAGGTTAGCGGCGCAAAATTCTTCGCGGAGATTACCTACCGCGAAGTCCTGCACCAGAATTTGAAAGTGATGGACTCCACCGCCATCTCGCTGTGCATGGACAACGGCATGGCCATCGTGGTCTTTAATATGAATCAGCCCGGCAACATCCGCCGCGCCGTTCTTGGCGAGCGCGTCGGTTCAACGGTCACTCCGGCTTAATTTGAGTTCTGTATCAGGTCTCTGGACGAACGGAATATTCGCGCTTGTTTGGGCGAGCGGCTGCAACGCGAAACATTATCAAACATTGAGGATAGAACCATGACCAATCTGGACAGCACAAAGGCCTCCATCGCCGCGGCAAAAACCCGCATGGAAAAGGCCGTCGACGATTTTCGCAAAGAACTCACCAGCGTCCGCACCGGCCGGGCCAACGCCGCCATCCTGGATAACATCCGCGTGGATTACCACGGCACGCCGATGCCCGTGAACCAGCTCGGAAACCTGACCGTGCCCGACGCCTCCATGCTGATGATTACGCCGTGGGATCCGAGTGTCGTGCCGCTGATCGACAAAGCCATTCGCAGTGCCGACCTCGGTCTGAACCCCACCACCGATGGCAAGGTCGTGCGCATCCCGATTCCCGCGCCCACCGGCGAACGCCGCAAGGATCTCGTGAAACAGATCCACAAGGCGCTTGAAAACCACCGCACCGCGGTCCGCAATATCCGCCGCGACATCAAGGAAGCCATCGACAAACTGGAGAAGGACAAGAAAATCAGCCAGGACGAACAGAAGCGCTCACTCGACGAACTCGAAAAACTCTCCCACGCCGAAACGAAAAAAATCGAAGACCTCTCCGCCACCAAAGAACGCGAAGTTATGGAACTCTAGTCAAACCGGAAAATAGAAGATAGAAAATGGAAATGGAAAACCTGTCTCGCAACGCTCCTGTGGCGTCAAACTCTGAAGTCAGGGACTTTACGGACATAAATGCTTGGAAGGCTGCCCGCGCCCTCAGGAAGAATATTTATATGGCGTGCCGTGGCTTTCCGAAGCAAGAGACCTTCGAACTGAGTTCCCAAATGCGCAGGGCGGCAGTCTCCATGACTGCAAACCTCGCGGAAGGCTACGGGCGTTTCTCGTATCAGGAAAATATGCAGTTCTGCCGGCAAAGCCGGGGTTCAGTCTATGAAATCCGGGATCATCTTACGACGGCACTCGATGCCGGCTACATCACTCCTGAGCAATACAAACAATTCGATCTTCAGGCAATCTCTGTCATTAAACTCATCAACGGCTACCTGCGCGCCACAAGGCAAAGACAACTTCGATCAACTGCGCGAAAATAGGCAAGGAACGATCTTCCGAAACTATTTTCCATTTTCTATTTTCTATCTTCCGCTCCAACCAAAACAATCACTTGCGCTTGATCATTTTGTACCGCGCGCAAAAACGCATTGTAATCCGCGGCACGTTCGGGCGGGATCTCCCTTTTCAGAAAATCGATGTGCCGCGAAACCGCAACCGTATTCAGGTGCCCGTCGTACTTCGACGCAAACGTCGCATAATCCCGCGCCACGGACGTCGCCGCCGGTGTCTGCACGGTAGTTCCCTCTGGAAGTTGCAGCGTCAAGCTCGTCTGCACATCCAGCGGCGTCCCCAGCTCAATTTTTCCCGCCGTTTTCCCCGGCAGATCCGGCAACGCAATCTGCGGCAGCAGCGCCGGAATGCGCACCGGCTTCTTCGACCAATCCAAAAACTTCGCCTGCGTAATCTCATACTCCACGGTGAACGGCTCCTTCGTAGCCAGCGGGTCCGAAGCCGTCACATTCGTAATCGCCCCCCGAAACCCATCCGACAGTGCCAGCAGCCCCGCCACTTCTTTCCAGCGCTCTTTGGGCGTCTGATGAAACGCCACCCGCAGCAGCAATTCGTTCTCACCTCGGCTGACGTATTTCAATTTCGCTGTGAGCGTGCCCTCTGCATTTATGCTCGCCTCGACGTCTACTTTCTGAAATGCTGCGAAGGGCAGCCTCTGCGAAAATTCCATCCATTCATGGCCCGTGGAATTCAGCGCAAAAAATCCGCGATTCAGCACGAAGGCGCACTTGTCTGGCACTGGTGCGATCATCCCGAACGGCGCGACCTCCAAACTCGGGTCCAGCCAGTAGGTCTTTTCTGCCGCGTGAACGGAAATGAGAAGATGCCGGAATTTCGCAGGATTCGCCAAAGCCTTCTTATCGCAGAATCCCGTGAGCGCCAGTCCCTTCGAAAGTTTTAGGGCCGTCGCCAAAGCCGCAAACAGCACGTACTTGTCTTCCGCATTCGCATAACCCGTCTTGAGCACCTCGACCGCCGGATGTATCCCAAAACCTGTCGCGCCTAAGGGTAGATCCACACTCCTAATCTGCCTCGATACAAAATCGTAAATTGCTCGCAGGCGTTCCAGATCGTTTTTGGAGTCCTTCGCGAGGGAATATGCTTTTTCTCGAACCTCTGCGGTCACGACGGGTTGCCGCCCCGCCTCTTTCGTAGACCGTTCATACGTCTTCATCTCACTTAGGGGTTGTGATTCGGGAAGCAGCAACTCGTCCAGTCGGATGGACAAGTATTCCCAACTGAGAGTAGAAAGCGAAACGTCGGGAGTTGCCTGCGAATCCGGCGCGGATTCCGCCCCGCTGCTCTCGCTACCGGGAGCGGAGAATCTTCTAGCCCAACGATAGAATTTCCGGTCAGTTGGACTGGTGGGATCAGCTTCCTCGGATGTCGGCAGGGTTGCGGGGTTGATGCGAATTTCGGGATGACGATCGGAAGGGAGATCGAGTTCATAGCGTTCTTCCAGCACCTGGCCCGACCGATCAAACGTGTGCTCCAGGCAGAAATCCGGCGCCAAAGGATGCTTCGTGGTCGTCGTAATCACCCGATACTCAATCGTGTCGCCACCCTGCAACCCCAGAATGCGCACTGATTTCACACGCACGTCGTGATAGGCGGGATACTCCAGCACCAACGGATTCGGCGTATCGGTGATTGCGCTCGGCAAAATTTCGCTGGTCCCACCATTGGCGTGGCTGATTTTCACCAGCGGAATATCCACCTGCTGAAACGCGTGATTGTAATCAAACGCCAGCCGCGAAAATTGCCGTGCGCCCGCAAGGTCGTTGATCTTGACGACTGTATGCACTTCCTTCCGCGAATCCCCGTTACTCTCAAACCGCACATGCGTTTCCAGCAACTGAATCTGAAAGGGAAGTGCTGGCTTTTCCTCGCTTTTCGCCGCCGCCTTCGCGCTCGGCGGAGCCGCCTCTGGAGGTTTTGCTGTGGGTTCTTGCGCTAACGCGGCGGCACACAGCGAGACGTACACAAAAGAAAATTCGAATAAAAATTGAACCAGGAAGCTCACGTTGGAAGTTTAAGAGCACCCTCGACGAGCGTAAAGCGGCGTCTCTTCCCGCGTTTCGAGCCAAGCACTGTCAGTCTAAATGCCTCTATTGTAGCGGCCGCCTTCTGAGACGGGCGCCTTTTCCCTCCGAGGGTAGCGGCCGATCTTAAGATCGGCCACTACAAGAGTCCCATAACCAAAGCGTCGCTGCGTTCCATCCCGCGTCTAAGAGCATGTTAGAGTGGACGATTGTGCCGTAAGCAAAAATCCCCGGAGAGCGCACGAATGAAGAATCGATTGCTGGTCTTGGCAGCGGTGATAATCGCGGCGAATTGCACTTTCGCCAAGGAGTTGGCCCCACCGAAGAGTCCGGAGGCCGACACCACCAAACCCGGCCTCGTCAAAATCGCCGGCAACGCCACCATGGACTCCCCCGCGTTCCAATACCTCACCGAACTTAGCGACGAAGTCGGCGCGCGCGTCACCGGCAGTCCGGAAGCCCAGAAAGCCGTTGATTGGAGCGTCGCCAAAATGAAGTCCATCGGCTTGCAAAACGTCCACACCGAGAAATGGAATTTGTGGAAAGGCTGGACCCGCGGCACCGCCGAAGCCGTAATGCTCGCGCCCCTTCATCGCCCACTCGCCATCTCCGCCATGGGCTGGACCGGCTCCACCCCCGCCGGCGGCGTCGACGCCGACATCGCCGTCGCCAATCTCTTCGACCTCGAAGCCGAACTGAGAAACGCCTCCAAATTCCGCGGCAAGATCGTCTACGTCGTCGCCCAGGGCAAACCCAGGCAAAATTTCTGGACCGTCTTCGGCAATTACGCGAGTTTCCTGCGTCAGTTGCACGCCGCGGGCGCCATCGCTGTCATTGGCGGCGATTTCGGATTCAAGCCCGAAGGCATGCACCTGACGCACACCGGCATTCTCGGCTTCAACGTCGATGAAGAAATCCCCGTCGTTTCCACGACCAGGGAAGATGGAGGTCAGATAGACCGTTTTCTCGCGGAAGGCAAAAACGTTCGTCTCCACGTCAATATTCAGAACAAGTTCACCAACGGCCCGATCGAGAGCGCCAACGTCGTCGGCGAAATCACAGGCCGCGAACATCCCGAGCAGGTCGTTGTCATTGGCGGCCACCTCGACTCCTGGGATCTCAGCGAGGGCACCACTGATAACGGGGTCGGCGTCGCATGCGCTCTCGCCGCTGCCGATGCCATCGTCAAAAGCGGTGTCCGCCCCCGCCGCACCATGCGCTTCGTCCTTTGGACCGGTGAGGAACAGGGCTTTGGCGGCTCACTCGCCTACATGAAGCGGCACGCCTCCGAAATCAAGGATCACGTTGCCGCCGTTGTCCTCGATAACGGCCAGGGCCCCGTCAAGGAATTTCAGCTCGGCGGCCGCGACGATCTCATCCCTGCGTTCGATCCCTTCGCCGATTCGCTCGAAAACATTCGCGAAATCAAAGTTACCGCGGAGATGGAACTCGAATCCGACACCGCCCCTTTCATCCTTGCCGGATTGCCGGGCATCAATCTCGCTCAGGATCCCGCGGAGTATAAATTCACGCACCACTCTGAAGCCGATGCTCTCGAAGCCGTAAAACCGGACGTTTTAACGCAAGACGCCACCATCATGGCCCTTACCGCCTACTGGATCGCCGACCGTCCCGAGCGATTTGCCTCGCCTTGGCCCGCCGAAAGGACCGCCCGTATGCTGCGCGAGACCGGGCAGTTTGAGAAGCTCAATGCCTTCGGCCTTTGGACCTTCGGCAACCTCGGCCAATCACCCCAATAGAGTGGCAAGACGTTTATTTACATTTATTTACGGGAGTGGCAGCAGGCTATTACCTTTGTTTAACCATCGCGCATCTAACTCCTTGGCTATGTGGAATTTGAGAGGTACTAGGCCCTTCCCAAGGCAAGCCCCGTGCCATTCACCACTTTTCCACAACGATTTCCACCGCCTTGTGGCTAAAGAGGTTTGACAGAAGGTTCATGCTTCTCTATACTTTATGTTTGTTCAGGGGTATTTTCCCCCAGCAGTGACAGCCACCCGCCCAGAGTGAGTTCAGGATGGCTGGTTTGATGGGAATTCTTCGGTCCCGGAACAAGTACGATGGAATGGGACAGAAGAGCGGCCGGAATGGGGCGCCAGCCCCGAAAAGCCGAGTGAGCCTCTCCGATTCGAAACCAGGAGCGTAGTTCTCCCTCTTGGAGTGCGTGCGGAGTTTCTTGCTGGTCTCTCCGGATTCGCAGTACACCTTTGAGCCTGTTTGTGTGCTCTCGCGTTTTCCGTGGCGCGCAAAACGAGAGTGCTTGCAATTTGTCTGCGCGTAGCAGTGCTTAGTCATAAGTCGGAAGTAAAGGCAGTATGCATTGACGACTTAGAACTTACTGACTTACGACTTTTGAAACGAGGAACGACTGTGCCGACGTTTTCGCAACTTGTCCGGATGGGAAGAGAAGGAATCGTCACCAAGACCAAGTCGCCCGCGCTGATGGGCTGCCCGGAAAAGCGCGGCGTGTGCATCCGCGTTTACACCCAGACGCCGAAGAAACCGAACTCCGCGTTGCGCAAGGTGGCTCGCGTTCGCCTGACCAATGCCATCGAAGTCACCACCTATATCCCCGGTGTCGGCCACAACCTGCAGGAGCACTCGATCGTGCTCGTGCGTGGCGGCCGTGTGAAGGATCTCCCGGGTGTTCGCTATCACATTGTGCGCGGCACGCTCGACGCCGCCGGCGTCGAAAACCGCAAGCAGGGCCGCTCGAAATACGGCGCAAAGCGCCCCAAGGCCGGCGCCGCCGCGAAATAAATTTTTTGTAGGGCCCGCCTTCTGAGGCGGGCCGCTCTAAGGCAAGACAAAAGATTTTGAAGGAGCGATGAAACGAAATGCCTCGTAAAGGAATAATCAGCCGCCGGGCTCAAGCGTTGGATCCGGTCTACGGAAGCGACATCGTTGAGAAGTTCATCTGCTCGATGATGTGGGAAGGCAAGAAGAGCACCGCGCAGCGGGTGTTCTACGGCGCGATGGACCAGATCGCCAAGAAGACGAACGACGACGCGCTCAAGATTTTCAAGAAGGCCATCGAGAACTTGAAGCCGCTCGTCGAAGTCAAGACCCGGCGCGTCGGCGGCGCCAACTACCAGGTGCCCGTGGAAGTGAATCCCTTCCGTCGGCAATCGCTGGCGATTCGCTGGCTGCTGCAATATTCGCGCGAGCGCGCCGGCAAGACCATGGTGGAAAAGCTGGCCGATGAACTGATCGACGCGGCGAATTCCCGCGGCGGCGCGATCAAGAAGAAGGAAGACGTCCACCGCATGGCCGAAGCCAACAAGGCTTTTGCCCACTATCGCTGGTAATTCGAATTTCAGAAAGATTTGGTGTTTGCCGTGAGTGAAGCTGTCGCAACAAGAACCGGGGAGAAAAGGGCCGTTCAAGGGACTATGAGCCGCGTATTCAAACTCGAAGACACCCGCAACATCGGGATCATGGCGCACATCGACGCCGGAAAGACCACGTCGACTGAGCGCATCCTCTTCTACACGGGTGTCACTTACAAAATCGGTTCGGTGGACGAAGGCACGGCCACCATGGACTGGATGGAGCAGGAGCGCGAGCGCGGCATCACCATCACCAGCGCCGCCACCACCGCCAGCTGGACCCGCTACGATAAAAAGTACCGCGTCAACATCATTGATACGCCGGGCCACGTGGATTTCACCGTGGAAGTCGAGCGCTCCCTCCGCGTTCTCGACGGCGCCGTCTGCGTGTTCGACTCCGTCGCCGGCGTGCAGCCGCAATCGGAAACCGTGTGGCGCC
>Ga0210405_10000744_pt1 | contig 40717 bp, 29 predicted proteins | sample IncBWH11MmetaG_FD_155492 | JGI IMG/M metagenome (GOLD analysis project Ga0210405, IMG submission 155492) | Forest soil microbial communities from Barre Woods Harvard Forest LTER site, Petersham, Massachusetts, United States - Inc-BW-H-11-M | ecosystem: Environmental > Terrestrial > Soil >... | reverse complement strand
ATATTGGAAGTCGGCGGACTGTGCCAGGGCCGCCTCGTAACTCGTGCGCGCTTTCGCAAACTGTCCCTTGCGCCGCTGCACCATACCGAGTTCGTTATAGGCGACAAGCTGTTTTGGATCCGATTCCAGCGCCTTGTTCAGGCTGGCCTCGGCGCGGTCCAGGTCGCCGGTGCGAGCGTATGCCATGCCGAGATCGATGTGCGCTGCCGTCAAAGCAGGCATCTTCTCGGTCATCTTGAGCAGCAAGGCAATGCCCGGCTCGTACCGCTCCTCCTTTAGCATGCCCACTGCCGACTCGTAGGCCGCGCGCATTTCATCCGTGACGGCCACGCCCTGTGTAATCGCGTTGCCCGACGTCGAGTTGTTGGAAACCTGCGACAGTGGCGATCCCGCCACATGACCCTGCGTAATCGCGTTGCCCGATGTCGAGTTGTTGGAGACCTGCAATACCTGCGATCCCTCCAGATGATTGTTGATCGCGCCGAGGAAGCCGCTGCTCGTTTCGCGTTTCGCGTAGCGGCCTGGCATCAGCTCGGTGAGCCTGCTGAGACTCTTCTCGGTCCACGAGTTGAAGACGCCGGCGTGCAATAACTCCATGTTCTTCTCGTGTACTTTGATGGTTTTTTCCTCGAACGGAAACGCCGCCTCATCGAGCTTGTTCTTGAACTCCTCCAGATCTTCTGGTTTCAAGTCGTCCGGCCGCTCCGACTCGATCAGCGAGCGACTGAAATTGGAGTAGGTCTCGGCGATGTAATACGTCGCTGCCGCCGTAACCTCGTCGATTCCGTAATCCACCAGCCGGCCCATGGCCGCAATCGTGACATCCATGCGCTGCTTCTTATCCTGCAGGCTGGTCTCGAAGGGTTGCCGCAGCTTCACGACGACGAAATTCCCATAGAGCTGCTCCGCGAGAACGAGGCCCGAACGTGCCGCAACCGTCCGAGTCCGGCCGGTCCTTTCCGACCCGGCGCCCGCGTCGACGCTTACGATTTCTTCCAGCTGCTGGTGATAGAGTGTTTCGTCGTGCGCGGCCTTGTACATCTCGGCGATCTTGAGCCGGGTCTCGATGGCCGTCTCTACCGGCTTGGGAAACTCTTTAACGTACCGCTTGTATGCATCCAGGGCGCGATCTCGGGAATTGGATTGCGCGTAGAGCTCTCCCGCATCGAGCAGCGCCTCGCTGCGTAACGCCGGATCGTTGGACTGGGATGCGATGCGGTCGTATTCGCTGGCGGCGTGCGATAGCTCGCCGTTCTGCCGGTAGGCGTAAGCGATTTGTTTGGTGGCCTCAAGCTGCAGTTTGTTCTCCGGGAAGGTAGTGCGAAACGCTTCAAGCACATCCACCGCCGCCTTCCAGTCGTGTATCTGGATTAGCGCGGCGCCCGCGTCGTACTCAGCCGTCGCACGGATAGATGATGTAGGCGCCGCTGTGCGAATCCTAAGGAAGTGGTCGGCGGCCGCGCGATAATCCTTCGCCTCGTTTGCGAGCTCACCCTGTTTGTAAATCGAGGCGGCAAGGTTGTCGACGAGCGCGGGGCGCGACTGGTCGCCCTGCGGCGTGACCGCCAGCACCTGGGTGTAGGCGTGCTCAGCCTGCGGGTACTCGGCGAGCTCGAACGAGCCGTGCGCAACTACAATCCACGCGGAACGCCGAATCGACGCCGCTGCGCCCGGGTATTTATCGATGACGCGCTGATCGGCCTCGATGGCAGCCTTGTAGTTCTTCATCTCGTACATGTCATCGGCGGCCGCTCCGAGGACCGCCGCGGCGTGTTCGTCCTGCGGGAATGCGTCGGCAAATTTGAGCGAGCTTGCGACGGTATCGTGCTTGACAGCGTCCTGCTGCTTCTTGTCGGCAACCTTCAGCTGCTCGCGGTATGCATAGATCGCGGCGTATCCTGCGGCTGCCGACTGCGGATGTTGCGGGTATCCGTAAGCCGTGCGCTCATACTGTTTGGCCGCCTCGCCGAAATCCTTGTTCTCCAAAATCAGGTCCGCAAGCTGATAGTTGACGGATGCCGAATCAGCCTCCCTCGGGAAGGACTCGAGGTAGGCGCCGTACCATTGGCTTGCCTCACGATAATTCGTGAGCTTCTCGTTTGCGTCGTTTGCGTTCTGATACTGGGCGTGATAATGCGTCGCGAGGTCTTTCAGGTTCGTCTTCAGGTAGGCCAGTACTTCCGGCGACTCTTCCGGTTTGAAATGTCGCCAGTATTCGGCCTTCAGGCCGTACTTGGAAGCGAACTCCCGCTTCGACTCCAGTACCAGCTTGGGAAACCCGCCCTGGGTGAAAGTATCCACGACGCGCATGCTGAATCGCGGCGCGGCGCGGTGGAACGGATAAAGCGCTACGAATGCTTTGTACGTCTTCGCCGCATCGTCGTAGCGCAGCTTTCCGAGATAGTGCTCGCCAAGACTGGAGTAAATGCGGTCCTCATAGGAGCGATTCCCGAACTTGGAAAAGTGCTCCTGCATGGTCTCCGGCCCGCCGAGGTTGCTGAAGCTCAGGCTGATTACTCGGAAGGTATCCGCGACGCGGCGATCGCTATCCTCATCATGTTTCTGATCGAAGTCGTAACCGATCGATATCTTGTAGTCGAGCAGGGCAATATACTTTTGCAGAGCCTCCTCGTAGAATTCCTGCTTGTAGAGCGTCCATCCGAGCTTATAGAGAGCGAGCTCGTGGAACTCGGAGGCAGTGCCCAGGCTGACGATGCCCGAATAGGCGTTCTCGGCGTCGCGGTAGCGTCTGCGCGTGAAGAAGTACTCGCCCCGCCTGAACTGCACTTCGTCGAAGTGCGCGGAATGCGGATTCGTGCGGATTAGGCGCTCCATTGTCTCGATGGCGTCTTCGGTGCGGCCGAGCTCGTCGTACGCTCGCGCCATCTGATAGAGGACCTGGTCGCTGTTCTTGTAATTGGGGTACTCGGTGAGCAGCCGATTGTAGAGAGCGATCGCCTCGAGTGGACCGTTGGGATCTGCGCCAGCGCGCACCGCGTCCGCCGCCGAGGCGTCGGCGTCACTGCCCGCCAGGATTCCGGCCTCCGCTGTCGTGCGCCGCTCGAAATCCTGATCGGATTCCAGCGAACGCGCGCTGGCAGGCGCCGCGGCCGGATTGGGACTGCCGGCTCGCAAGCCCGCGAGTACCTGGCCGGGCTTCGGGGCGGCCATTTCCCGCGGCTTGGCGTTGCCCGCGCGTATCCCGAACTGCTTCTCAAGTTGCAGGTCCGCGAGGCGCCGCATCGCCTCCGGAGTCATCGTGGTCTCCGGTGTCTCCGCGAGGAAGCGCCTGTATTGCTGCATGGCCTGATCGAGGCCCTGCTCGACCTTCACCTCCTGCACGTCCGGACGCACGTTCCGCAGCTCCGCCAGCGTCCCCGTCGTCGCCAACGGCTTGTTGGGACGCGCGGCGCAGCCGACCATGAAAACCGGCGCGATCACCATCGGAATGGCGAGGCGACACATCAGTGTCCCTCCGCAGCGGACTGGGCTCGCGCGGCTCGATCGTAGCTATCGGCGACGCCGAAGCGCGCCTCGGCCTGCTGGGCTACCAGGCGTTCCCGGCGGGCCTCGAGCTGGTTGATGGCGACGGTCTCGATCATGTGTCCCTGCCGGGCGATCAACATGTCGACACGCTGCAATGCATCGCCGACGCGCTCGCGTAGCCGTGCAATCTGGACGTCGTATCCGACGTAGCTGTGCGTCGCTGCCTGCCTCGTCCTAACGAAGGCCTCATACTGCCGCGTGAGAGCGTCGACAGGTGCAATCAGTTCGTTCAGGTGTACATGTGCCGCGGTCAGCCGTTCGTTGTACTCGGTCTCCTGCCGCCATGTGAGAGTGCCGCGCAGGCGAGCCGCGCGTTGCCGAAGCGCGAGCGATTTGGGGCCGTCAGAGCCGCCGAGCTGCTTCTCGATGAGTGCGATGCGCTCACCGGCGATCTTCTCCTCCGCGGTCGCCAGATACTCCGGCCGGGGCGCGGTCAGGATGGCGTGCAGGCGTTCGGCGAGGTGCTTGCGCTGCTCCAGGCGCAGGCGCATCCTCGAATCCAGTTCCCGGAACTGCGCGTCGACTTCCGGCAGCAACGGCTCGTAGTTCTGTCCGCGCAACCGGATGATGTCGTCGAAGGCATCGAGACTAGTTTTCCAGGCAATAAACCTCGACCGCAGGTCCTCGAGGTCGAGGTAGTTGTGCAATGCGGTTTGGAAGTCGTGAGACGCCATCAACTCCATCAGGTAGTAAGTTTCCGGCGCATCGGGCAAATTGCGCAGGCGGATGACCCAGGTTTCGTCCTCCCGGCTCTCCTCGCGGATCAGCGCATTGAGAAACTGCCCCTCCCTGATGCTGCCGATCGATGCGTCGATTCTCTCGATCTGGTTGCTGAACAGCTCAAGCGCGCGCCCGTACAGGAGCGCGGCGCGACCGTGAAGCTTCAAGCTGGCGTACGCATGCGGTACGGCAAGAATGACTTCCTGAACTGCGGCATCCGTCGGCTCACGACCCACCAGGATGTTCCACGGCACGAGCGCGCGGTCATACTGCTGGGCCGAGGCCTCAGCCCAGCCTGCCCGCAGCAGAGCCTGGTTCGAGAACGGTCCCTCGAGGTGGACGCGGTCCAGTGACTGCCTGGCCCGCTCAAAATTGCCAGATTCGAACAACATGGTGCCCAGCACCAGGTTCGACTTGTCGCGGATCGCAAGACCGGCGGGATCACCGGCCGGCAGCTGCCCGGCCTTGTCCAGTTGCTCGATTGCTTCCCGTGGTCGACCGTCCTGCAACAGCGCGATGCTAAGGTTGTAGGCAACAAACCCGGCCAGGCGCTCATTGCTCTTCAGCTGCGTGAGCACCTTAACAGCCTCGCCCGGCTGGCCTGTCGCCATATAGACGTTCGCCCGCAGGAAGTCGATGTCGCCCTTGATCTCCTCGGGCACCGCACCTTTGATCCGCGCTAGCGCCTGCAGCGCATCGTCGAGCTGACCCTTCTGGAAGTGGATGCGGGCGAGCCTGAACGCGGCCTCGTTTCGTACCGCCTCATCGACGGCACCTTCGAGCACCGCCTTGATGGCGCGCCCTGCGCGCTGGTGCATGCGATAGTTGAGCTCGAAGTCGCCGACCGAGAATTCGGCGTCGTTGATGTGATAGTGAAGCGAATCAAGTGCGGGTTCGTCTAGAGTGTGGTACTGGGCGAGCTCGGTATCGAGCCGTTGGAGTGCATCGAAATACTGCCCTTGGTGGGCGTGATAGAGCGCCTCGCCGAAATAGAGGTCCCTCACGTCGCCGCCCGTGGCCGGATGGACGGCAAGTCCCAGGGCCAGGCCGAGTCCGATGAGTTGGCGAGTCGCTCGCATCGATTACCATTCCCCAAGCGTGATCGGAGTGTTGCCGGAACGCGGTCCGGCCACAGTAAGTCCGACCAGCTTTGGCTTCACTTCCTTGCGGAAAGTAAACTGTCCCGAGCGGCTGAAGTCGGTGCCGGCCTCAAGCTTGCCGTCGACAAGCACGTCCAGCTTGTGATCCCCGGTGGCTACGTTGCCGACGTAGATCCGTTGCACGCCGCCCTTGCGCAGGGCCTGGAGCTCTTTAGCGCTGTAGATGTAGTGCGCAACGAGTTGGCCGTCGATCTGGAGCCGCACGGCGTCGAGGCGCATCATGTCGCCCTTGGCCAGCGCGACGAAGATCGCGACCTGTGTTCCTGACGGGTACAGCAGTTTCTCCTCCAGCTGGCTCAGCTCTGCCGCCATGCGGAGGGAGTCTGACTTGATCTCCTGGATCTGTTCGTCGAGGCCCCTCATCTCTCGTTGGTCGGAAGGGATCTCTTCCTGGGAAGGCTTCCGGACCGCAGCCTGAGCGGGCGCGGGTGTGATATTGACTTGGGCGCTGGCATGCGCCGAGCCGCCCGGACCCGTGGCGGTGACGGTATAAGTGGTGGATTGGGAAGGCCTTACAGTCGTAGAACCCTGCGCGGCGACTAGGCCCATCGAGGGCTTCAATGTGATGGATGTGGCGTTCGTCGACGACCAGGTGAGCGTGACTGGTTGGCCTGCTTGGGCGGAAGTCGGCGAGGCGCTCAGAGCGACGCTCGGAGACGCTGGCGGCGCCAGTTGCGCCGTGGCAATAGGGTTCTTCCCGTTTGCCATCAGCGCAAGCGCGACCAAACCGAACAAGACCGCAGTACGAAGTGAATGGAAACGCATCATAATTCACACCTTGTGCAATGGAGCATCACATGGAGGTGGAAGCCCCCAATGTCCCCCCCGGGATTGGTCCACAGGATTGCGGAATTGCACGACGCCGTAAACTGTTCTTAGGAGCGGAACTAGAACAGGCGTGATGGTACTGGACTACCACCCGTTCGTTTGGCCACCATCGAATGCCGCGGAGAATTCGCAGCGGCAGCCTGCAGACCCAGTCTTGCGTTGAGCGAGAGCACAATGCGCGATGGGCTGCGCTTGGCGTCGCGCACGCCACAATGAAGATACGCCGAAGAGCTGGACTAAAGTCCGGTAACGGATCGGGCACATCCGTCCGTTTGGGAAATCGATGTTGCAAAAGTCTATATGCAAAGATTAAGGCGCCGATTTTGCTTTAGGGGGAGACCATGAAATCGGGCTATCTTGAACAGCTAAAATCTGATATCGCGGCACGCTTCGAAAAAGATCTTCGCAAGCCAAGGCCTAAACCCGCAGTGAAACCAAGCGTCGATGAGGACGCGGCGTTGGAGCAGCAGAAACAGGATCATTTCGCTAGGCTCCTGATGGTGGAGGCAGTACGTCAGCTTAAGTAGGTTCTAGGAACCATTCGCCTATGGGATGCGGCAGGGGTCGCCTTGGGCTTGAATGAAGTCATTCGTTGCGAGTGTCGCCCGCTGCCGTTCAGAGCTGGCAGCCCTCTCCAGACGGGGACTCCTCAACGTCTGGTAAACGCGGTTCCCGGTAACTTGGGCACTAACACTGAGCCCAGAAGCGATTTGGTCGAATAGCGTAGACGGTGCCGACACTCACGCCCAACTCGCTTGCGATTTTCGGCCACGACAGGCCGGAGGCACGGAGCCGGGCGGCTTGAGCAGCATCCACAGCGACGCGGGGCCTAGCCAGGCGCTTCCCCTTTGCGCGAGCGTTCCGCAGCCCTGGCGAGGTGGCGACCGAATCCCGAGGGCTTTCTCTTCCTCAATCGCAACGGGCGACCCTATGCAGCAAACAAAGTTGTCGAGTACGGCCTTTGGCCTGTCCTCGACAAGCTCAAGATTGAACGCGCTGGCATGCACGCGTTTCGGCATTGCCACGCGAGTTTGCTAATGGATGTAGGAGCGAATCCGACAGTCACGAAAACTCAAATGCGACATTCGGATGCGCGAGTCACGCTGGGAATTTATAGCCACGTCATTCCCATCGCCCGCTCCATAAGTCCTGTTGATGCAGTTGGCTTTACTGGCCTCCACCCCCAAGATTGACCTATAAAAAGCGCGATTTTGGACGCAGTTAGACGCGGATTCAGCGGTTTTTCAAATCCAGTTGGACGCGACTCTCGTCATCCAGATCGCGATCGCGCAACGGATTGCAGCGCCCTTTTGAAAAACAGTCAAAAAATCCAATTGTTCGCACGAGGCGATTGCACCGGGTTAAAGATTGCTATATCTTACGATTTCATGAATCGAGCAATCTGCATCATGGCGTTGTTTGTTTTGCCCGCTCTTCTGTTCGCACAGGAGAAGGCTGCTGCTCCGCAAGCTGACGCAAAGTCATTTCCGGAGCCGGACTTCATACTCCGCGACAAGGACTTGAAACCTCAGAAGGGTGGGGTTGTGTTGGGCCCGATGGAGAGCGACGGCAAGGGAGGAGCCAAGGGCTCGTTCGCAGTGTATGGAGGCTCATCGCTGATTCAGGTCGGGAGTCTATCGTTTAGCGGCGACGGAAAGGCATTGGCGGTTGGAAGCACACCAGGACGCGTCGACATCTGGGACGTCGAGAGGCACGCGAAGCTTCTCACATTGACAGGCGGCAGTACGCTTGCGCTGAGCCCGGATGGGCGTCTCCTCGCGAAAGATGGAAACGGCATCGAGATATGCGACACAAAGACAGGTAGGCTGATCAAGAGAATTCCGTGGTCCCTCACAACCTCCACTCCAGGCGTGCAGCGGACGATAAAACAGCTACATTTCAACGCCTCCGGAAGCCTGATGCTAGTGTCCTCAAACGGTGAAAACGACCTAGTGTTCGATGTCTCGTCCGGACAGTTGGTCGCCACCCTCACCAGTACTCAGCAGGGGCAGTTTTTACGCGATGGCGCGTTCGTCGTAGGTGGCAACGCGAAGCACCTAATTGAATGGAACACGAAGAGTTGGACTAAGGTTAGCGATGTGCCCAACGGTCCCGACTACGTGACGCAAGTTGCGGCCTTTCCTGAGAAGGACCTCGCTGTTGTAGGCGGCCCTAAGAATGCGCGACTCGTACACCTTAGCTCTGGAGAGGAAGTTGCGAGGGTCGGACCTGGATATACGAACTTCGCTGCGTTCAGCGAAGACGGAACACTAATTTTTACCTATTCCAGCGGCGGCTTCGGTGTTTGGGATACAACGGGAAAGCAATATTGTTACAAAGAGGATCTCGGCAACGGTACCGTCGCGCTCAGTGCTGATGGTCGGTGGCTGGCTGCAGCGATGGTGAACGGTGGTACGAGCGTCGCGATCTGGAATCTCAAGAGCGTCCTCGGCGTTTGTGGCGCCCCTGCACCCGCGAAAAACCCGTGAAGCACAAGGTCTTGGGGGGGCCGGGTAGAACCTTGCCCATTGGTGAAGTCAGGGCTACTCAGGTGGGAATCTATGTCGGGCTTTGACGAAGCTTGGACGGTTGTAGCCGTCTCCCGCGATGGGGAAGCGGTTTCTCCCAGGCTGCGACCTCTTCTTCAATCCGTTTATAGGGAGTGCCTGTCTGAGCCTTTGAATCTCGTCAGTCTCGGAAGTAGTTTGGAGCACTTGTTGGAGTTTCTATCGGGAGATGGCCGGACAAACGCAAACTGTTGGGCGGCTGATTTGTTTTTCGCAAACTGCCAGGGGTGGGAGCGCGACTGGGCTGATCGCGACCTGCCCGACCATCTTCACGACCTCTTGGCCATGATGGGCGAAGCGTTACGATACAGTCAAAGACCCAAGCATAGCGATGAACTTTGGTTGTCTGCCTGAGCAGCTTCTTGAGCGGCTCAGAGGAACGGCAAACACCTAGGAACTGTCTTCACACAGAATGCGGAGGTTTTTTCGTGGAGCAGTCACCTCAGTGTCCTCGGCGATCGTCTTGCCAGCCCAATACATACCGTGCCGCGAAAGGAGAAGCATCATGTCTCCCGAAATGGAATGTCTTTCGGACAAGGCTCGGCTCGAAATCCTTGCTGGCCTTGCGCATGAGCTCACAATATGCGCTCGAGATACCTACGAAGTTGGGACAGACGAGGTGCGTGATCCACGGGATCTTCGCGCCTACAACGAGCTTTTACATCGCGTGACGGCCTCAGTAGTCAGTAATCTCGCCGGATCGAACGGCTTCCCGCTAGAATCCGTTGTCGAAATGGTGCGCTCATTTGGCGTTCAGCATAGCAGGGTGAAGGAAATGGAGTGGGTTTTGGAACGAGCCTTCAAACGTCAAGACAGGCAGCCAAGGCCCTAGTTTCCTATACCGAATTGCAGCATGCCAAGTCAGACTGAATGTGAGATTATTCGATATATTAACCTGAATTGCGGCGTACCCTTGACCGAATAAGCTTTTGGAGGTATATTCCTTTGGAGGAATGGGAAGTAGAGTTTACAGATGAATTCGGGGCGTGGTGGGAGGGTTTGAGCGAAGCCGAACAAGTGGACGTAAGAGCTGAGGTAAACCTGCTTCGACGTTTCGGCCCGACGCTCGGCAGGCCGCATGTGGACTCCGTAGCGTCCTCAAAACACGCCAACATGAAGGAATTGCGCGTTCAGCACCGAGGGCGGCCCTACCGTGTGCTGTTTGCCTTCGACCCGCGGCGCACTGCAGTTCTGCTGATCGGCGGGAACAAAACGGGCAAGGGCCGCTGGTACAAGGAGTTTGTGCCGATAGCCGATACGATGTACGACGAACACTTGGAAACGCTCCGAAGGGAGGGATTGCTCAATGACTAAGAATTTTCGAGAACTGGAAGCAAAGATGTCGCCAGGGGCCCGAGCACGCTCGGATGCAAAAACTCAGAAGATGATCGAGGAAATGGCTCTCAACGAACTTCGTCAAGCGATGGGCATAACCCAGGAGCGCTTGGCAAAGGCATTGCGCATCAATCAAGCCGGCGTGTCCAAGATCGAAAGCCGCTCCGACATCTTTGTGAGCACGTTGCGCAAAGCTATCGAGGCGATGGGCGGTAAGCTGGAGATTCGCGCGAAGTTTCCGGCTGGCGAAGTGAGGATTAGGCAGTTTGGGGGACTTGCCAGACGACAGCGCTCACGATCACGGCGTAGCGACCCGGGCCGACGCGCGAAGGCTGCGGCATAGGGAGAGCGATGAGCGGTTGGAGTGGCCTTAAATTGGGCATAGTTGCAGGTAGCAGGCAGCATTGAGCGACTCCTGAAATTCAAGATCAGATCCAAAGACCGCGCATAACCATTCGAGACGATTCGCCACGGGCGGAAGCGGATCAGTCTTCCTCATTGTTGCTTGCTATGCTCCAACACCTGTTCCAGAGTGGCTTGGTTTCGAGTCGTCACCTCTTCTCCGGCTAGGCGAAGAATCTTTGCGTATCTCGCCTTCGCGCGTGCGCGAGCCGCGGGCAGCACCTCTTCGGGAGGTTCAACCACGCGGGTCAGAACGTACTGCAACAGGGAATTGGTGAGGGCAAACTGCGCGTGCGCCAGAGTGAAGAGCGACTGTACTTGCTTTCCCGTATTCGCGAGAGTAGCCGCAATACGGGCCTCTAGCCGATCTGTTGCTTCCGCACTATCGCTTTCCCGAAGTTCACGCTCACAGGCGGCAACAAGGAATGCTTGCTCCGAACGGAAGCCCCGTTCTTTGACAGCAAGGCGAACCCTATCTCGCAGTTCGGCGGAAGGGTATCGAAAATTGCGCGAAATCACTGTTTTAGCCATGAAAAATCACCTTTCCTAGGTGGTACCGAAGTGATACCACAATCATCTGGAATCGGCCCTCACCAAACAACCTCAAAGCGAAGAAGTTAGTACAGCAACGCACCACGAAGTGGCCCCATTCCTTTATGTTCCAATACACGCCGAGCCATCTCAACACGCGCTCTCCTCCTGTTTCCAGTTGTCGCCTTTTGTGGCTTTCTGTGGCCTTTTGTTGCTTCTCGTGGCCTCTTGTGGCCTTTTGAGGCTTTTTGTGGCATCGAGTCGTGTGTCGAGAGTGTCCCCTGTTGTCCGAATCTGTCCGCGGCTGTCCCAAACTGTCCGATTCTGTCCGATTCTGTCCCGACAACACTTGTCTTAGTTCGGAAGCGTAGTGATGCACAAAATTCTTTCTTACTTTTTCCCGTTTCGAGGTTCCCTAGTAAGTGATGGGTCGTGTGTCTCCGAAAGGAGAGCAGGGCGCTGTTCCCCGCAATCCGATGGCAATTGGTTCAAAACTCGCGCCTTGTTCGGTTGTGGTAGAGTTGGTCCCGCCAACTGCGTCAACGGGTCAAGGAGGAGATTTGGCCCGACGCAGGTATCAGAAGGGACAGATCCTGTTCAGCAAGAGCCGCCAGCTCTGGCTAGGCAGGTATCGGGAGGACACGATTCGACCGGATGGAAGCGTCATCCGCGCGCGCCCGCAGATCGTGCTCGGCACCAAGAAGGAATTGCCGACGCAGCGCCTTGCAGCTCGCAAACTCGATGAAATCCTCTCCCGCATTAATGATTGCGCTTATCAACCAACTTGCATCGCAACGGTGGCCGAATTTGCGGCCCGCTGGCGGGAAGAAGTTCTCGCAAAGCGAAAACCGTCAACGGTGCGCTCCGCCAACTCCCATCTCGACTCTCACATCCTTCCGCAGCTGGGGAAGCTCCGCCTCGACCAGGTGGGCCCGAGAACCAACAGGTGTTGTCAACCAACTTGCCGGCGCGTCGAGAAAAACCGTGCTGAATATTCTGAGCACTCTTTCATCGATGCTCGCGACCGCTAAGAATTGGGGGTATTCGAGCGGGGAGATAGCGATTCGCAAACTTGTGCTCCCCGAAAGAAATGTCCACGTCCCCCCACATTTCACCCGTTCCCAAGTCGAATCGATTCTCTCGCTCGCAAACGAACTGTGGCGCGCGTTCTTTATCGTCTTGGCGCTTACGGGATTGCGGGCGGGCGAAGCGCTCGGCCTGCAATGGCCGGATATCGACTTTCATCACAAATGCATTCACGTCCGCCGCTCTGCGTGGTACGGAAAAGCTCAATCCACAAAGAGCAAGGCGAGTGCAGCACCGGTGACTTTGCCGGATGCACTCGCAAGCGTTTTGAGGCCATACCACTCGATCTGGACCGCTAACCCCGAGGGTTGGCTGTTTGCTACCCGAAACAACCGGCCTCCGTCGAGCAACAACGTGGTGGAATATCGGCTTTGGCCAATCCTCGACGCGCTCGATATTCCGCGGTGCGGCCTTCATGCTTTCCGGCACTCCGTTGCGTCCTTCATCGTGGACGCGGGCTACTCGCCAGAAGTCGCAAAACAACAGCTCCGCCATACCGACGCCCGCACAACACTCAACTACATTCATTTGCGAGGCGGAATCACAGAACAGGCGATGGCGGACGTTTCAAATTCCCTGAAGTTGGACGCAGTTGGACGCGAACAAGGGAAGGGAAGCCAGTATATTCAATAGCTTGTAGAGCGTGAGAGGTGGGTTCGATTCCCATCGCCCGCTCCATGAATCACGATGGTTTAATTGTCCTTGCGCGGCTAAGAGAGAAAACAATTCCACAACGCCTGGGTTCCGGTCCCAAGTGTGCCCCGAATCTGCGAATAGACCATGGCTGCTCGAGAAAAGAGTGGGATCGTTAGATTCACTGCGCAATTGCTGCAGTAAAGCCGCTCAGATGCTCTTTGATGGCTACCCTGGCGCGTCGCGTATGTCCGACGGAACACGCTGTGTGTTGTACGACACGGAGCCAAACAGATTCGCAGCCCTGGAAATCCCTTCATTTTCCGTAAAAATCCTCTGGCAGCCCATGTGCTATATCTATTCGAAATCGAAGTTGAATCACATGCGCGCGCTGAAGGGCCTTGAGGGAACCGATGCGGCAGACACAAAAAAAGTTGATGCGAGTGATCGTGGCTGGGGCCGGGCTGCTTGCACTGTCAGTTTGCTTTGTTGGTTGGCGCGCGGCGCGGGCGCTGCGACTCTCCACAGAGGAAGTTCATTCGGAAGCAGTGATTCGCTTCGATGTGCATCCATTCGCCGCGCCGGCGGGAGCCGGTTTCGAGTTGGTTAGCGCGCCCGCAGTCTTCTTGCAGGCCGCGCGCTTTCAGGATCGCCTCTACATAGGGGGGCCGGGCGGGCTTCTGGAGTTCGACCTTAGCGGCACTCCCACACGCCAATTCACCCCTGGGCGAGAGTTGCCATCCTCCCCGCTGGTCGCTCTCGTCCGGACGCTGTCGGCGGAAACCCAAAAGCCGGAGCTGGTGCTGGCTACCGCGCAGGATGGGCTGCTGGGCTTCGATGGGCACAGCTTCCGGCAGATCTATCCGCGGGATTCTGAAGCGCGAGGGATCACGGCGATACTCCCGGCGTCCGCCGGGCACTTGCTGATTGGGACAAAGAAGCGGGGCGTATTGATTTACGACGGCAAACATTTGGCACCGCTGCATCCGTCGCTAAATCGTCTTTATGTCACGGCGCTCGCGGGCACAGAATCCGACTTGTGGATTGGCACACTGAACCAGGGTGTGTTCCATTGGCATGCCGGCGCGGTTGATTCATTTGGTGAGGAGCAGGGTTTGCCGGACCGGCAGGTGCAGTGCCTTGCGATCTCCGGTGAGAATGCGTATGTGGGCACGGTGCTGGGCGTGGCGGTTTTCGATGGCGGGAATTTTTCGCACGTGCTTGCGCCGGCGGTACTGGCTACTTCGTTGCTCGTTACCGACACGAGCTTAATCGTGGGCTCCGAGGATCAGGGGGTGATTACCATCCCGATCGGCAGCCCGCAGATAGGGTCTCACCTGCCGCATGCGGGTAAGACCGCTGAATTGGACAAGGTGCGCCAGCTTTTCGCGTCCGGAAATGACATTTATGCGCTGGCAAGCGATGCGCTCTATCGCATGAACGGGCGCGGCCTGGGTTGGCAACAGGTCTTGAAGCCGGGACCTGCGATTCTTAGCGATCGCAATATTTCCGCGTTGGCTGCGGACAAGAGCGGGCGGCTTTGGATTGGGTATTTCGACCGTGGCCTCGATGTGCTGGAAGCGGATGCGGGGCGTGCCACGCATGTGGAGAACGATCACGTTTTCTGCGTCAACCGGATCTTGCTGGACGGCCGGACCGGCACCGTAGCGGTGGCGACGGCTAACGGTCTGGTCCGCTTCGATTCGAATGCGCGCCAGCAGCAAGTTTCGACGCGTGCCGATGGCCTTATCGCGGACCACGTCACCGACGTCGCCATGTACCACGATGGTTTGGTCGTAGGCACCCCAGCGGGCTTGACCTTCCTGGATGCTAGTGGCCCCCACAGCATGTATGCGTTTCACGGGCTGGTGAACAATCACGTGTACGCATTGGGCGTTTCGGGCGATGAACTTATGGTCGGCACGCTGGGCGGGCTCTCTGAAATCAACAAGGAGAGCGTCCGAGTAAATTACACGGCGGGAGCGGGCTCCGGCTTGAAGCACAATTGGATCACGGCGGTAGTACGCGTCGGCGACGAATGGATGGTGGGAACGTATGGCGCCGGTATTTATAAACTGGATCGGTCCGGGCGATTTCAAACTTTCGAGAGATCCACTGCGCCTTTCGAAATCAATCCCAACGCCATGCTCGTGACGCCGCATCATGTATTCGCCGGCTCGCTCGGAAAGGGCCTCTATGTGTACGACCGCGATGCGGCGCGCTGGACGGTTATCACCGATGGATTGCCATCGCTGAATGTTACGGCACTGGCGGAGAGCAACGGTACCATCTACGCCGGCACGGACAACGGATTGGTCAGGATTTTGGAGCAGAAATTGCGTCCATGAGAAAAACAGTCGCGGTATTCGGTCTCTTGTTTCTTACGCCGTGCCTTCTACTCGCCGACGGCGGGGTGCTGATCCCGCGCGATAAGGCGCAACCGGATCCCAAGGTGCTGTCGCTCGAAGAAATGGAAATCACCGTCCGCATCGACAACGGCGATGCGCGTATTTTTGTGCGGCAGATTTTTGCCAATCACACGAACCAGATCGAGGAAGGGAACTACGTTTTTGCGCTGCCCAGCCGCGCCACAGTATCCGACTTTGCGGTGTGGGACGGGCCGGTGCGCATTCCGGCGGTGGTCCTGGAGCGCAAGCGCGCGGAGGAAATTTACAATCAGTTGAAACAGCAGTCGATTGATCCCGGGCTGTTGCAAATGGGAGAACGCGGCGCAGCGGAAGCGGCACGGAGCGCGATCTTCAGCGCGCGCATCGTGCCCATCGTGCCGTATGGCACAAAGCGCCTGGAATTCGAATACCACGAATCGATACCGGTGGAAAATCTGAAGTCGTACTTTGCGATTCCGCTGCGCCCGGACGCCTACCAGGCGCAAGTGGCGCGGCATCTGTCCATCAATTACGAGCTACATTCGGCGCACGCCATCACGAACTTTCAAGCGGCCGCCAAGACTTTTCCCTTGCAGATCGACCAGAATACGCCGCATGCCGTGAAGGGACACTTCGAGGGGCAGAGCGTAAATCTGACGGAAGATTTCGTCACCACTTTCGAACTTGATCGTGCCGGAAGCGACACGCTGCAAGTGCTGGCGTTTCGAAACCCACTGAGCGGGCAGCCATCGCCGACGGAAACGGCTCCGGTTCGCGGTACGAATGAACCGGGCTTTTTTTCCGTGGACGCATTGCTCGGTGGCGGGAAGCAGGCCCCACAGGCCGGCGGAAACGCGACGCAGGACCCTGGCCAGGCAAAGGCGATTGTGCTTCTCTTCGATACATCCCTCTCCATGCAGTGGGAAAAACTGGAACGCAGCTATCAAGCGCTCGAAACGCTGTTGCGCATGCTGCATCCCTCGGACAGCTTTAATCTGATTTTGTTCAATCACCAGACGCAATTGTTTCAGCCAGCGAAGGCGCCGGCAGACGGTGCATCCGTTCAGCGCGCCTTGGATTTCGTGCGCAGCAGCCGGCTGCGCGGAGGCACGGATCTGCAGCATGCGCTGGACGAAGGGTTGAAGCAGTGCGGCGGAGACGGAGGCGGCAGCCGTTATCTCGTCGTGTTCAGCGATGGCGGAGCGACACGCGGGCCGATCCAAAATGGCAAGATCGCGGCGCGGTACGACAACGCTTGGAAAAAATTGCCTGAAGCGCAGCGTCCGAAGACTTACATATTTGGCGTGGGCGATGATGCCAACATGCCGCTATTGCGTTTGCTTGCGAGGGAAGATGGAGTGATCGAGCAGGTTCTCTCGACCGAACCGATGGAGTTTAAGCTCAATTCCTTCCTTTCCAAAATCGGCAGAAGCCCGCTGGGCCAGTTGCGGCTGGATGTCCCCTCTGACGCCGGCATTGATGCGGTCTATCCCTTGCAGGACTCCGCATTCCCAGGTTCGCTGGCGGCATGGGTGGGGCGTTATCAGAAACCGAAGCAGGACGCCGCTTTTGCGGTACACGGCGTGAGGGAAGGCACTCCGCTGGAAATTACGGCAAAGGGGAGCCTACCGCGCGAGTCGCTCGAGCACCCGCAGTTGCCGAGGCTGTGGGCGCGAGCACGAGTGGACGCGCTGCTGGAAAAGATTCAACGCGAAGGTGAAGATCAGGCAACCATCGATGAAATCATTCGCCTGGCGCGGCAATACAAATTCGTTACGCCTTACACATCGTTTCTCGCCGTTCCTCGCGCGCTGTTGCGCCCGAGGGTGATTCGGCCGGGGGACCCGGTGCTGCGCGTCAAGACCGACGAATCCATCGTTTCGGTGACCGCTTTGTTTCCGTTTGGGCTGGTTCAGAAGCTGCGTTTTCTCACCGGAGAAGATATCTGGCAAACGCGATTCTTTGCGCCCAGCGACATGCAGGACGGCACTTACAACGTGCGGCTGATTTTGCGCGACAAGGCCGGGCACACGTACCGCGAATCGAAGAGTTTCGTGATCGCCAGCAAGCCGCCGGTCATTCAAATTCAATTGGACCAGAAGCGTTTCCGCCGAGGCCAAGTGCTGGAGCTAAAAGTTTCGGCATCGCGGAGCACACGAACGCTGGTGGCGCGGCTCGAAGGAACTGCTCCCGTCGGGCTGCGATGGGATGAACGGGCAGGCGCGAACACAGGACAACTTGTAATTCCGGAGCAGATGATTCCGGGCATATATAGATTGACGGTGACCGGCGAAGACGTGGCGCACAACATCGGCTCGCAGGGGGTGGACCTTGAGATCGTTCCGTAGCGTTTTCCGTAAACCCCTAATCGCGCTCGGTGCGGTTGCGCTTACGATGCTTGCCGCGGGGTGGGTTGTCACCGCAAGCGGGGCTCTTCCAGCCTGGATTCGAAATATAGAAGGGCGCGCGGAGATTGAAGCCGCGTTTTTCCGGCTGATGGCGCTTCCGGGCGGCGAAGTGGCATTTCGCAGGCCGCCTAAGGAGACGCGACCGGCGCTGGGGGAACTTCTCAAGAAGCAGCCGGGGGACGCTGAATTATACTCGCTGCGCGCGCTCGAAGACGAACAGCAGTTGGATTTCACCGCTGCGGAAGCGGATTGGAAGAGTTTCGTGGAAAAATCCGCGGATAAGCCCGCGGCCCAGCTTTTGCTTGCGGACTTCTATCACCGCCGGCTGCGACCTCTCGACGAGATCAAGGCGCTTTCCGGGGCAGCAGGCGCTCCGCCGGATGCTTCAGAGAAGCTCACTCCCGTCTTCGAGCAGCGCTCCTGGCGCGCGTTCGAACGCATTTTCGGCGTAATCCGCGCGCAGGGTTTGCCGGCGGAAGTTTCCGTAGCGCAGTACCGCAGTTGGATGGCGCGATATCCGCAGGAAGCTTCGCTCTATCTACGTTTTCTAGAGTATCTGATCTCCATCAAAGATTTTTCCGCCGCGACGCAACTTATTACGCAGTATCATGAAAGGTTTCCCGCCGACGAAATTCTTCCCGTAAAGGCGCGGGCCCTCGTCGAATATCGCCAAGGATCGATTCAGCAGGGGCTTTCCGTCTATGAAAAAGGGTTCCAGCCGCTGTGGGCGCCGGAACTGATCAAGAGCTACTTCGATCTGCTGGCGCAAACGCACAGCCTGCGAAAGTTCCTGGACGAAGCGAAGGCAGCACAGCAGGCGAATCCCGAGAACCTCAATGCGGCGGCACGCATCTTCTATTACTACCAGCAGCAAGGCAAGCTCGAAGCGGCACAGGAAACCATCGCCAAATTCCGATTGCGCAAGGACGCTTCTGGATCCGCCTGGAGCGCGCAAGAACTATATGTGTGCGCGCGGCTGCTCGAGGAGATCCACGCGTATCCGGAGTCCGCGCGCTTTTACTTCGCGCTCTACAACAGCAAAGGGATGAACGATGCCCAGGAACGCGCCCTCGGCGGTCTTGCCAATCTCTTGCTCACCGCTCCAGAAACGCCGATCCGTTTCGGCTCTGGCGAAGTCTCGATGTATCGGGACATCGCGACGATGGATCAGGGGCCCGGCTATTTGAACGGGATCCTTTCTCTCCTTCTCAATACTACATCTCCGGCAAGCGAATTCTCTGGAGAAGAGGAGCGCGCAGTCTCCTATTTTCACCGCTCGCGCGCGGCGGAGCTTGTCACGCTCTTTGACGCCAAGTTTCCGAATTCGCCCCGCCGGGCCGAACTGCACTCCGCGATTTTGGAGTTCTATGCCGCCTCCGGTGAAAGCGAGACGGTGATCAAGGGCGGCAAGGAATTTCTCGCCAACTTTCCCAATGCTTCGCAACGCACGGCCGTTTCGCTCTTGATGGCCGATGCTTATGCGCGGACGGGGAAGCCTAAGGAGGAGTTCGCCATCTACGATTCCATTTTGCAGGAATTGGCGGCCAAGGCGGACAGAATACCGCTGGGAGCGCGCGATTCGGAGGCGGAAATTTATTCCCCGCCTGGAGGCAGAGCGCAGGTGGACGAAGAATCCGAAGGAGACGATGCACAGAATGACGCGATGCCCCGGCGAGCAGCTCAGCGACAGAATTCAGCGTTCCAAGTGAAGGCGGCGTCAGCGTCGCCACAGACCGGCGCGCGCTCTCCGGAATATGCGCGCGTTCTTGAGAGGTATCTGGCCCGGCTTGTCGAGCTCAAGGAGATTCCTCAGGCGCTTGGAGTGCTTCGGCGCGAGCTGGACCACAACCCGGATGATCCCGGGCTGTACGAGCGGCTGGCGGTTTTTCTGGATCAGAACCGCCTCGGTGTGGAGCAGGAGGAGATTTACCGCCGGGCGATGGCGCGTTTCCCGGAGCGCTCCTGGTATCACAAACTGGCGCGTCTTTACTTGCGCCAGAGGAAGAACGCCGAGTTCGAGAAGCTGACGCAAGATGCCGTGCGGATCTTCCAGGGTAATGAGCTGGAACGCTATTTTCAGACGCTCGTCGGCGGCACTCCCGAAATGTATCTCCGCTTGAACCTATACGCAAACCGGCGATTCCCCCACAACCCTGTTTTTGTTCGCAATCTTCTTTCAGCCTACATGCGAGCCGAAACCTACAACGAAGCTGCCTGGGAAGGAGTTCTGAGACAGCACTGGTTTGAAGAGCCCGATCTGCGCAATCGGTTCTTCGAATTTCTTACCCGAACTGGAAAGCTCGAAGCTGAAATCAAGTCGCTGCAGCAGAGTGTTCCGGCAGAGAGTAAAGGACGTTGGAGCGGGTTCGTAGGGCAGAATCCGGCCGCGGGGCAATACCTGGCGCAGGCGTATCTCTGGCGTTCCCATTTTGAAGAGAGCGCGCCTGTGTTGCAGGCTCTCTCGGAAGAATATCCCGCTGATGCGGAGCTTGGGCAGACGGCTTCTTCCATTTTTCGTTCACTGGCGTATTTTGATCCGGCGTCAACCGGCGCGGCCGTCAAGATCGAAGAGCATCTCCTCGCCGCAAGTCCGGCGGACACGCAGAATCTTGCGCGCGTTGGGGACATTTACGCCGACCGCGAACTTTTCGCCAAAGCCGCCCCCTATTGGGAGCGCATCCCGCAGGTGTCTCCGGGGGAGGCAGGGGGTTACCTGGAGGCAGCAACTATTTACTGGGATTATTTTGATTTTGAAAATGCCATGCGGCTGCTCACGGAAGGCCGCACTAAACTCGCCGATGACGCGCTCTATTCCTACGAGGCCGGAGCTATTTATGAAGGAAAGCGCGACTATCCCCGCGCCGTGCGGGAGTACGCAAAAGGCGCACTGGCCGCGGGCGGAGAATCACCGGCGGAGTCGCGACTTCTGGCGCTGGCCACGCGGCCGAAGTTCCGCGACCTTGTCGATCGCGAAACACAGAAAGCTGCCGCCGCTTCTGGTGCTTCCATGACTGCTGTTCTGTTGCGCGTGCGCGTCCTCGAAGCGCAGAACCGCAAGCCGGAGTTGGTGAGCTTCCTGGATTCCGTGGTCAGCGGCGCAACTACCATTGAACAGGCTGCCGAGATCGAAAACCTCGCGCAGCAGAAATCCCTGGAAGCCGTGAGGCAGCACGCCCTGGAGAAGCAGGCGGCCCTGGCGTCGGACCCCGTCACGCGCCTGCAGTTGCGCTATACACTCGCCCATTTGTACGAGAGCCACAAGGATCTAGCGGCAGCGCAAAGAAATGTGGAATCCCTGTACCGCGAAAATCCGAAGATTCTCGGTGTGGTACGTTCCACGGCAGACTTTTACTGGCGTATGAAGCTTTATGTTCAGGCCATTGCCGTGCTCCAGCAAGCCGCGAAAGATGCCTATCCCGAGCTTGGCAGGCAATTCGCCTTTGAAGCCGCGCGCAAATCTACGGAGGCGCATCTCTTTCCTCAGGCCAGGGAAATACTCGTTCTACTACTAAAAGATTCTCCCTACGACAGCCAATACCTCGCTGCCATGGCGGACACATACGCGCAGTCGGGCGACCAGCAAGGGCTGAAACAATTCTATCTCGAGAAGATCGCGCTATTTCGTAATGCGCCTCTCTCCGCCGATGACCGCAAAGCGCGCATCGCCGTGCTTCGCCGCGGTTTGATCCCGGCGCTGACGCGGCTCGCCGACTACGCCGGCGCCGTGGACCAATACGTCGAGATCATCAATGTTTTCCCCGAGGACGAAAGCGTTGTGACCGAAGCCGCGCTTTTTGCCGCGCGGTACAAGCGCCAGCAGCAGCTCGTCGACTACTACGCCAAGACCATACAGCATTCGCCGCGCGACTACCGCTGGTCCATGGTTCGCGCGCGCATCCAGACCAGCCTGGAAGATTTCCCCGGCGCCATCGAAACCTATGCGAAGGCCATCGCCATCCGTCCGGACCGCGCTGACCTCCGCACCACCCGCGCCGGTCTCGCCGAGCGCATGATGCGCTTCGACGACGCGGTCGCCGAATACGACCACGTCTATCAGCTCGCATACAAAGACCCAAAGTGGATGGAAAAGATCGCGGAGATTCGCGCCAGGCAGGGGAAGGCAGACGAGGCGGTCGCAGCGCTCAAAACAGCTCTTGTCGATGGCCGTCCGGAAAAGGCCGAGAATTTCTTCGAAGCCGCGCGGCGCTTGGAAGCCTGGGGTCTGCTGACCCAAGCGCGTAGTTTCGCCGAGCAGGGCGTCACCTCCGCCGGAGCCGAACTCCTGGCGTCCACGGACAATCATGCGGGCGCAAAGCTCTACACGCGGATTCTGACGCGGCTCCGCCGGCAGGAGACGGCCTACGCCACTTTGCAGAGCACTTTTTCTGCTGCGTCTTCCTCCTTGCCGGTGATCAAAGAACAGCTCGCGAAGGGAGGCCTCTCGGCGGCAAGGGACGGCGAATGGCGCCAGCGTCAGAAGGAAATTCGCATGGAAAGCGCGCGCACGGGGATGCGCGAGGCCATGGTGGAAATGGGGAGCGCCGCCGCGCGCTACTTTACTCCCGAGGAGAAGGTATCCTTCGAGCAATTCGCCCATAAGCTGCGTGCTTCGATGGTCGCTCCGGATGCAGTGGAGAACTTCGCCGTTCCCTTGGTCCAGAGCGCGGGCCTTGCGGAAAAGGAAGCCGCCTGGCGCTACGAACTTTTGATGAGTGCGAGCAAGCAGCCGCAACAATTGATCGCTGACATGAACGCATACATCGAACTGCAGCAGCGACGGCTGGCTCTGACCGATCTCGGTTCACAATTGGAACGCTTCGCTCCGCGCCTGAACGGAGTTAACCGGGGTTCCGCGCTGATCGCTGCGGCGAAGGCTTATCAAACTATCGGGGACGAGGATAACGAGCTGCGGCTGCTTGCTGCCGTGGGCCCCAATAATCTGGGAGGGGATGACCTGAAGCGTTTGTTCTCGCTCTTGTTGGCCCATAGGCCGGACCTGCTCGCGCAAGTCGCCGCAAACTGGACTTCCTGGGGTCAACAGGCTGCCGATTTTGTGGTTGCAAACGGCGATGCCGCGCTCGCCCATGGAGTGGTCATCGCGCGCGGCCGCGTGCGCCCTCCGGTGTGGTCCAAAGCCTACGGCGCTTTAACCGGTCTTTACTTTGCGGAGCCTTCGCCTAATGTCAATAATGTCTTTCTCTCCGCGCTCGGTGACAGCACGATCGCAGAGCGGCTCGGCAAACAGGTAGATCGTAACGTCCAGCTTGCCGGCGACATTTGGTTTTACTACGGTTCGCGCTACGGCGAATACCTCGGCGTCACGAAGCAGGGTGCTCCCGAGGATTTCCTCCCGGCGCTTCTTGAGCAGAGTCCCGCCACGGCGTCCGGGTACCTTGCTCTTGCTGACTATTACGCGGAAAACGGCGACACTCATTCCGCGATAAGCGATTACCACCATACGCTCGAACTTACACCCGGCCGTGCTGACGTTTTGGACCGCCTGGCCGTCGCCTATTACAAGCAGGGTTCCCGTTCGGAGGCTCTGGCACAGTGGAAGCTAGCTCTGTCCACGCTCACGCGCCAGATCGATACCGCCCGTGTACCGGAAAGTTTTTGGACGGACTTTGCGCACATTTGCGATCATCTGCAGACGCGGCGCGTCTTCGCGCCCTTGAGGGCGGATGCCGACGCGCTTCTTCGCGCTTATCTGCGCCGCAATGGAAACTACCGCTCGAATGCGCCACTCCGCAGCGCCTTTCTTGCCGCTGGCGACCCCGCTACGGCCACGCCATGGCTCCTCGATTTGGCTTCGGCCGCTCCGGACCCCACGCGGGTCCTCGCGGACCTTGCAGACGCCCCATGGATTCCGCTGCCGCAACGCGCGCCAATTTACCAGCGCATCCTGGAAAACAAGCAGAACGCTCTTTCCAGCGCCGAAGGCCTGCAGAAAGACAGCGCGCAGGAAGATCTGCGCTCCTGGCAAGTCCGCTGGTCAAAGTATCTCATTCAGACCAAGCAGTTTTCGCAAGCCGCAGATTTCCTTACCGCACTTCCCATGGAGACGCAACGCTCTCGCGCGGCCGCACTCGTTCCCTACGAACTGCAAGCCGCGGCACAACTGAGAACGCTCGACACGAAGATCACTGCCTACCGCGCGGATCCTTCCTCGGCGCCTTCGGCCGAAATTCTTCGAGCGGCCGCGCGCCAGCTATTTGACTCCGGCGACAAACAATCCGCTCGCAAGGTCATCGAGTTTGTCTTTGCTCGTGAAATCGAGAATCATCAGCTCGTCGCCTCCAACTTCCTCGGTCTCGCGGAGATTCGCATTGCGGCCGGCGATACGCCCGGTGCGCTCGAGCTGCTGCGCCGTTTGGTCGTCGTTGTGGGCAACCCTTACGAAAACCTCGATCCCGCCGCGGCGCTTCTGGAAAAAACCGGCCACCCTGCCGAGGCAGTCGAATTCCTCGACCAACTTGTGAAGTCCGCTCCCTGGGAAGCTCCCTACCGGCTGCGCCTTGCGAAGGCCCGGATGGCTACTAAGGACGCAAGCCCCTCCGCGGATGCTCTGGCGAAAATAGCCTCCAGTGCGGAGGCCGCGTACAGCGTTCGCGTCGAAGCCGCGATTGCTCTTTCCAGCGCGCATACCTCCGCCGACCTTGGCAGCGCAGAGTTGGAGCTTCTGTCCGGCGGGCCCCGCTTGATTTCCGCTGCCGCATCCGACCAGGCCTTCTTCTATGACGCTCGGCTCAAAGCTGCCGAGAACGCCGCCGATGAACGCGCGCGATTGCAGCCTCTCAGCAAGGCTCTTGCCGAGACGCCGGCGCGCGGCGATGCGCGCATTCCACTTTTCAAAGCGGCGGAAAGCATCCATTCGGACAAGATCGCCCTCCTGGCCATCGAGCCGTTCCTGCGTGAATTGCTGCTGCCCCGTGCTTCGCGCGTCGAAACCGACGAAGAAGAAATTGTCAGCTCTGGCGATACGGGAACGGACGCCGGCGACGAAGAAACACCAGCGCAGGCTTACGCTGCGGCAAAGCTGTCGCGCGCCGAACAAGCGCAAATCTCGCTGGCCGTAGCAAACGCCATGGTCCGGCTACAACGATGGAGCGAAGCCTTGCCCTATCTACAGCTCGCGCAAAAGCTGGAAAAGGCCCCTGCGCGGCGCAAGGAAATCACCGGCAAGCTCGCTGAGGTGAGAACCGTGCTCCGGCGCGAACGGCTGGATCTCGCGCGGCAGCCGATTCTCCATCAGGAACTCGAACAGGACCGTGTCGTTCGTCCGCGGCTCGTGGCCCGCGCCGCTACAGCAAGTGCACCAGGAGGTGAATAACCATGAAACGTGCCGCCGTTCTCCTGCTTCTGAGTGTTGCCTGCATCGGCGCGAGCTGGGCCGCATTCCAGGCGCTTGCTCCCGAAGCGCCTCCGCTTTCCCGCTACGTTCCCGCGGGCTCTTTGCTGTACCTGCAGGCCAGAGATTTTTCCGCGCTGCTCAGCGATTGGAATGCCTCGCCGCAGAAAGCAAGCTGGGTGAAGAGCAAGAATTACGAAGTCTATTCGCGTTCCCGCCTTTTCCTGCGCCTGGAGGGCGCCGGCAAGCAGTTCGCCGCCGCGGCCGGCCTTCCTCCCGACATGAATTTTCTGACGCAGGTGGCCGGTAGCCAGAGCGCCCTTGCGCTTTACGACATCGGTAAGCTGGAGTTTCTCTACATCACGAAGCTGCCTTCGGCCAGCTCCGTGCAATCCACGCTCTGGCAGACGCGCGCAAAATTCGAAACGCGCAGCACCGCCGGTCTCGCGTTCTACATTCGGCGCGATCCCGAATCCCAGCGGGAAGTGGCCTTCGCCGTCAATGGCGATTTTATGATTCTGGCCACGCGCGAGGATCTCCTTGCCGGGGCCCTCCAACTCATGTCCGGCAGTAAAGACCGCACCATCGAAGCCGAGCAATGGTGGTCCCAATCCGTGGCCGCTGGCGGCCCTGTCGGCGATCTGCGCATGGTTCTCAATCTCGAAAAGATAGTACCCAGCCCCTATTTCCGCTCGTACTGGATTCAGCGCAACATCACGGAGATGAAGCAGTACGGCGCCGCCGTTTCCGATCTTTTCCGTTCTGGCGGCGAGTATCGGGAAGAGCGCGTTCTTCTGAAGAAATCCGCGGCCCCCGGCGATGCCATCTCAAGTGAGGGTTCCGCTGCGGTCGCCGATTTGCTGCGTCTTGCGCCTGCCGATACTGGCGTCTACGAAGTAAGAGCCACGCCATTGGCCGCGGATTGCCTCGATGTTCTCGAAACCAAGATTCTTTCGCCTCACCGCGGCCCTGCCGTGGCTCAACAGACTGCTCCCGACGTTCAGCTCTCTGCCGGCGAAACCGGAAGCAGCTCCGACCTCGAAACGCGCATCGATCAAGCTCCGTTGAAAACCTCGGCATCCTCGGATGCTTCCACTGCGCTAAAGGATCTTTTTCAAAAAGCCCAGGTACGCGCCATCCTGCAAGTTCAGTCCACGGAACGTGACAAGGATGGTGTCTTCGTCCGTATCCACTCCGGCGTTGGTTTTCTCGCCGCCGCCGACTGGCCCGAAACTTCCGTGCGGTCCGCCTTTGTCGATTTCTTGCGGCCCTCTTTAACAGCGGGAAACCTTGGTTTGCAGTGGCAGGCCAAGTCCGGCTATCAAGAACTCGATGGTCTCTGGAATTTCGCCGTCGCCGTTCGTGGAAAATATCTGCTGATCTCAGATGATTCTTCTCTTCTCAAAAGTATGGTTGCAAACATGAACCAGAAACCCGCGCAGAAGCCTGCCGTGCTTGTCGCGGGCTTTCGTCACGCCCGGGAACGTGAAAACTTCGGCCGGCTTACCAGGCTTCTCGACCGTCAGGGAGCAAACCCTGGCGGCGCTTCAGCATCGGAACCCCATCCACAGTTCTTCTCGGACGATCTTGCGGGCTTCAGCACCGTGCTTGCCGGCGTTTCGTCGCAGACCATTGTGGTTCGCGATGCAGGCAATAGAGTCTTTCAGACGGTCACCTACGAATGGTCCCGCTAAGAATAGCCGCGGGTCTGGTCATCGCGGCACTCGCGATGATAGCTGGCCCTTCCGGGCGTCCCGGCAGGCTGGCCGTTTCTGCTCAGAATTCTTCCGCGCTGCCGAAGTCTCTCTTCAGCCAGTCCGCCGTTCTCGTTTTCGAACGCGAATTCTCCAGCAACGATATCTCCTATCTTCTCTTCGATGCCCGCACCGGCACCCTCTTGTCGTCCCGCTGGGAGAACCCCGCCAAACCCATCCCGCTTGGCTCGCTCGTCAAACCCTTCACGACGCTCGCCTATGCGGAAACCCACCAATATCGGTTTCCCGCACATGTCTGCCGAGGCGAAGCCACCGGTTGCTGGCAGGCACGTCCTCACGGAAAACTGGACCTCGCGTCCGCCATTTCTGTCTCGTGCAACTCCTATTTTCGCGAACTGGCTGCAAACCTCACCGGTGAACAGCTGATTCCCGTGGCAAATCGCTTCGGCCTCGACCCTCCCGACCCCACTCTCTCCGGGCCTTCCCTTATGGGCCTCGGCGATCAATGGCCCATCGCTCCTCTCAAAATGGCGCGCGCCTATCTGGAGCTTTATCAGCGCCGCGATCAGCCGGTCGTTCGCGATGTACTCGCTGGAATGGCGCAGTCTGCCCGGACCGGCACGGGAAAAGGAGTGGGCGAGGCGCTGAAGCACGCGGACGCTCTTGTGAAGACTGGAACGGCCCCGTGCACCCATCCGCACCCCGCTCCTGGTGACGGTTTCGTCGTCGCCATGGTCCCCGCGAGCCAGCCGGAGCTTCTTCTCCTTGTCCGAGTTCATTCGGTACCCGGAGCCACTGCGTCCCTCACCGCAGGCCGCATGCTTCGCAGTTTGGAGGATTAGCCGCGTGCTGGCCAGAGTCCTCCTCACGTTGTTCCTCGTTCTGGTCTTTAATCCCCATGCAATCGCGCAGGAAGTCCGTATCGGAGTCCTCGGTCTTTTTCATCCTCGCCAGCTCACCCTGCAAGCCTCGCGCAAAGAAGCAGTCGTGATACAAGCCGCAAGTCGGACATTCATTCTCGAGCCAGGTTCGCGAATGGCCGCTTCGCTCCGAATTTCCGATGACGCGCTGCTCGTCGAATTCGGCGACCTTGTGGTTCGGACCGCGGAAATCCATGCAGTGGGCCGCAATGGCGGCGCAGTCTCCTTTCTGCTTACCGTTCCTGGAAAAGTCACTCGGGCCTATCGCGGGACTCTCGTTGCGAAGGCATCGCGCAGCGAAGTAGTTCCCATCATAACAATGGATCTGGAGACTGCAGTCGCCTCCGCCGTCGCGGCCGAGTCAGATTCGGATGAGCCTCCCGAAACCTTGAAGGCCCAAGCGGTTGTGGCGCGTTCGTACTTCTCGGCTGGAGGAGGGCGTCACCGCGACTTTGATTTTTGCGATCTGACGCACTGCCAGTTTCTCCGCGAACCGCCGGCTCAGGAGAGTCCCGCCGCCGTTGCCGCGCGCGAGACCCGCGGACTCGTTCTAACTTTTGAAGAGAAGCCCTTTGCAGCCATGTTCTCGCGCAGTTGCGGCGGACACACGCGCACTCCTGTTTCGGTTGGTCTCCCGGGCGACCGGTATCCCTATTTTTCGGTGTTCTGCGAGTTCTGCTACAAGAGTCCGTACCGCTGGACCCGCAAAATGTCCTCACAAGACGCAGCCCTGCTTGGAAAAGGCGAACCCGGAAGACTCGCCGTGGACCGGCGTCTCGGTTGGAACGCCGTGCCCAGCAACAATTTCACTGCGCGCCAGGAGGGCGGGCAAGTGATCCTCGAAGGCGCCGGCCAGGGACATGGGATCGGCCTCTGTCAGCGGGGCGCAAGGGCCATGGCCGAAGAGGGCAGCAGCTTCCAGCAAATCCTCAACCACTATTTCCCCAATACGGGACTTACATTGCTCCGGGAACATGAAGCCCTGCAAGAAAATGCTCCCTCGCCGTTCTAATGACGTAGCCCAGCTAGCCGTCCGCCAGGCTTGCACGATTTTTTTTAGAGAGACATTATTTTATGAAACAACCATCTTTGTGCCACGCGCCATCCTATCCACTCAACAGCACGCTCCGTCCCCGGGTCGCACGAAGAAATCACTCGCTCGTCCATCTTGAAGATGAGGAGGCTACCTCTATGCCCGTTCGCATTTCAGGAATTTTCCCGCTGAAAAAAAGGCCCACATTCCCACCTTTCTGCCCTTGTCTGCTTGCGCTCGTATTTCTTTGTCCGTCCAGCGTCCTGGGTCAAGGCGCTGCTCACTCGCCGGGCTGGGTCGTTCTGCCTGTCGAGGAATACCGCACACTTCACGCGCGGGCTTATCCCATCGAGCGCGACCCGGAGCCGCCTCCGGTGGACGCCACGCTTACGCGCGTGGATTACGACCTGCGCATCGATGGAGAACTTGCTTCCGGCCGCGCGAGTTTGACGGTCGATGTCTTGAAGGACGGCTGGGTGCGCGTTCCGGTGCCGGCGGGTTTGCTGGTGCGTGAAGCGCGGCTGGACGGCAAACTGGTTTCGCTGATTCCCGGCCCCGGCGGCAAAGCAAGCGGCCAGCTCTCCGCGCTGCTTTCTCATTCGGGCCGCGCGGTTTTGTTGCTGGATATTGCCATCCCGGTGGCCTCTGCTGCTGGTGAAGAAAGCATTGCCCTGCCATCGACCGCTTCCGGCGTTACCCGCGCTTCCGTACAGCTTCCTCGCCAGGGTGTGGACGTTCGGCTCAACGGCGGGCTGCTCGCTGAGAAATCGGAATCCGCGACGGAAAGCAAGTGGATTGCTTACGGGCGCGGAAACGAAGCGCTCACCTTTGCCTGGCGACGGAAAACCGAAGACCACCGCGCCACGCAGCCTTTGCGCTTGCGCGGCTCGCTGACGCAGCTCCTGGGGCTCGGCGAAGACGCGACTTCCATCAACGCGGAAGTGAATCTGGAAGTGACACAGGGGGCGGCGCGCGCGGTGGCGATGCAAATTCCCGACCGCATGACGATCAATCAAGTTCTGGGCGCCATGGTGGCCGATTGGGAGGTGAAGGCCAACGAGCTGTCGGTGACGTTTCTGGAACCCGTGGAACAAAATGCACGATTCGTCGTGACCGGGGAAACCCGCAGCCCTCGCGAAGGGGAGATTGAGATTCCTCTGCTCCGCTTGATCGGCACGGAACGCGAAACCGGCGGCGTGGCCGTGGAAGTCCTCGGCGCGGGGGAGATCAAGGACGTCAAGTCGGAAGGGCTCGACAGCGCCGACGCCACCGACCTTGGCGAAATGGTTTCCAGCCGCCAGTCTCCTTCGCTCGCGGCGTTCCGCTTTCGAGCGGGCAATGGGAAACTGGCTCGGTCGCTCAGCTTGAATGTGGCGCGCTACACGCCGCAAGCCGTTCTGCTTGCCAATGTTTCCGAGGCTCGCTACCAGGTGCTGATCAGCAGCGAGGGGAAAACGCTGGTCCAGGCGCGGTACGCCGTTCGAAACAACCAGCGCAACTTCCTAAAGATTACTTTGCCGCCGGGCGCCACGCTTTGGAGCGCTTCTCTGGCGGGCAAGGCGGTACGCCCGGGGCAATCGCCGGACGGCAGTTTGCTTTTGCCGCTCGACAAGGCACGCGCCGGTGAAGAAGCGCCGGAGTTCGCGGTTGAGGTGGTCTACTTGAGCCGCGGCAGCGCCTGGAATGACAAAGGCCAGTTCAAGCTAGCGTTGCCGGCGCTTGATCTGCCGGTCTCTCGCACCGGACTTCTCGTTTATCATCCGCCACTCTTCAAAGTGACTCTGGAACCCGGGGCGTTTCGAATGGAGCCCTACGAAAATCCGATCTCGTCCGCGCTCAATGCACCGAGTTCCGCGTTTGGAACCGGCGTGGGTTCAGCTGGTCGTGTAGGTGGGGGTGTAATCGCTTTGATGGCTCCTGGGGAACCGGCGTCTTCATCGGCTCCACCGGGAGCACCTCGTTCCGATATGGATGCGAAGGACGAAACCCGGTTAAAACGCTCGCAGGTTGCCACTGAGGCGCTCCTCGACAAATTCAAAGCGGACTCGTTAACCGGAAAGCGCGCCGGGATTCTTCCCATCCGCGTTTCTTTCCCGGCGTTTGGTCCTTCGCTCTATTTGGTCTCCGAACTGACCGGCGAAAATCAGGCGCCCTCCGCGGGATTGACGTATCAGCACGAGAAAAAGGCAGGTGGCAAATGAAAAAGATATTTTCACTAGTCTTGGCATGGATGCTGGTTCTCCCCGGCTTTGCGGCAGCGAAGGATGAGGCTGCCCTTCCTCCCGTACCGGCTTCGGGAAATGTCACGCTGGCACTCGACGAATACAACCGGCTCGTCGAGCTCGCAAGCAAGGCAACCAGGAAGCCGGACACGCCGCCCGTTCCTTATACCATGAAGCGCGCGGACCTGAAATTCCGCGTTGTCAACGAATCGGTGCAGGGCTCCGTGCAATTGCAGGGAGAAATCCTTCATAAGGGCGCTACCAAGGTTCCGCTGACAACCGGAATGGCTATTCTCGACGCCCGGCAGGAAGGGAAGGGCTTGCCTCTCGAAATGGAAAATGGAACGCACACCGCTGTTCTCACGGGACCAGCCGACTTCGGCGTCACACTCGAGGCCGGTCTTCCGCTCAGCATTGAAGCCGGACGCGCTTCCTTCAGTCTTCCTGTTCCATCGGCGGGCAGCGTGCGGCTCGCGCTTGTTGTTCCCGGCGACCACACCAACGTTCGCATCAGCCCCGGCATCGTCACTTCCAGGTCTTCGGAGAAAGGGCAAACCGCCGTCGAAGCCACACTGGTGCCCGGACAGCCCGCGAATATCTGGTGGACTACCCGTGAAACGGCCACCCCTCTCGCGCCAAAGGAAGTTCGCTTTCTTTCCGACGTCAAGACGCTCGTTTCCGTCAGCGAAGCGGACATGCGCATCGCCGCGCTGGCCGACATTACCGTGGTGCAAGGCGAACCTTCTGAATTTCAAATTGAAGTACCGGCAGGATACGAAATTACCGGCGCGGCGGGCGCATCGGTGGAATCCAGCGAAATTGAATCGGGTGTGTTGACCCTGAAAGTCACCGGCCCCGCGCAACGAAGCCACCAGTTCCTGATCTCCATGGAAAAATCCATCGCCGCCACCAAAGCGGACGCGCCCTTCCTCAGTTTCAAGGAGGCGCAACGCGAAACCGGCGAAGTTCTCGTCGAAGGCGCTGGAACGATCGAATTAACTGCTACGGAGGCGGGCGGCCTGAAGCGCATGGATTTCAAGGAAATGAATCCGTACTTGCGTTCGCTGGCACGGTTTCCGATGCAGGCGGCGTTTCGATTTCACAAGCAGCCCAACGAAAAGCCTGCCCTCGCGCTGGAATGGACGCGCTTTCCGGACAGCAGCGTGCTCGCGGCCGTCGCCGAACGCGCGGTCGTCACCACGCTGGTGACGACGGAGGGCCGGTCGTTAACCGAAATAAAGCTCACCATCAAAAATCAAGCGCAGCCGTTCCTGAAAGTGGCGTTGCCCTCGGGCGCGATTCTCTCCGCCGAAGTTGCCGGAGAAAAAGTGAAGCCCGTCGAGGGGCCGGATGGGAATCGCGTCCCGCTGTTGCGCGCGGGCTTTCGTCCGGTCGACTCTTACACTGTCTCCTTCGTTTTCATGCATTCGGGCGCTCCTTTCGCGAAAAAAGGCGGCTCCGATCTGTCCCTTCCGAAAATGGACGTGCCCATCAATCTTCTGCAGTGGGAAGTGTTTCTTCCCGAGCAGTACAAGGTGAAGGATTTTGGCGGTGACGCCATTGCTACAAATCTTCTTCCTCCTTCCATTGCCAATGTTGTCGATGCGGAATATTCGTACGACGCAAATGGGATCGCGGCGGGTGGCCCCGTCGGCCGGTTCGAATCCGTGTCGCTGCTTCCCGGACAGTTGGGCGGCATTATTGTCGACCAAAGCGGAGCGGTGATTCCCAACGCGCAAGTCACGGTCACCCACACCGATACGGGAGCCGTTCGAAACGTGGTGACCGATTCTTCAGGCCGCTGGATTGTTTCCAATTTGACTTCCGGCCCGGTTGAAGTCGCCGCATCCGTTCCGGGTTTCAAGCGGTTTGTTCAGAAGTTGCACTACGATGGCGCCAGGCCTGTTCCCGTTGGCTCCACTTTGCGAGTTGCGGCAGCCACGGAAAGCGTGGAAGTCACCGCAAACTCTGCCAACATGCGCGACTATCAGCGCTTCGAGCGCGAAGTGAAGAAGAACGCCGAGAAGCAACAGACAGCGGCTTCCTCCAACGTGTTTAATCTCCAGCAGCGCATTTCCGGCGTGCTGCCGGTTCGCGTGGATGTGCCAAGGGCGGGGAATTCGTACAACTTTGTCAAGCCGCTGGTGGTCGACGAAGAAACCAAAGTGACGTTTACTTACAAATCGAAATAATTTCCGCTATCGAGGGAGAGGGACAGCTTCGCGGTTTTGCGCGCGCATGGCGCGATCCAGCGCCTGCTTCTCTTGCGGTTCGAGCGCACGGGTTGCGCCTTTGGGCAGATCGCCCAAGCCCAGCGGTCCGATCGCGACGCGCACCAGCCGTAGCACCTCGATTTTCAGCGCTTCGAACATCCGGCGGATGTGCCGATTCTTGCCCTCATCCAACACAATTTCGAGCCAGGAATTGTGCTCACCATGACGAAGCATCCGGACATTTTTGACGTGCAGGAACTTGCCGTCGCTTGCGAGGATTCCTTTTCCCAATGCTTGCAGCAATGCTCCATCAGCGATGGCGTTGATTTGCACGTGGTACATTTTATCGAGATGGGTTTCCGGCGCGGAGATGCGCGCCGCCCACTCGGAGTCATTTGTCAGGAGCAGCAAGCCTTCGCTCGCCTTGTCCAGCCGCCCGACCGGTGCCATCCAGGGCAAGCCTTCCGGCAAATAGGCATATATAGTCTCGCGGTCTTTTTCGTCTGCAGCAGTCGTGACAACTCCGCGAGGTTTATTTAGCGCGAGATAGACCTTCGAACTTTCCGCCAGAGGCTGGCCGTCGACTTCGATGCGGTCTTTTCCAAGGTGCACCGGCGATTCGGGATCGCGGCGAATTGCGCCATTCCATTTCACGCGGCCCGCGGCGATCAGCTCTGCCGCGCGGGAGCGCGAGCAATAGCCGAGTTTCGAGAGAGCGCGCGCCAGTCCCACTTTTTTATGTGAGCCGCCTCGCGCTCTTTCGCTTCCCAGTATCCTTTTCACGGGCCAACCATAACTCTTTGCATCTTGGGTGCGCAGGCCGCGTCATTTTGCCGCAGCGGTTGGCGCAGGAGGTGGAGGTGCCGGTTGTGCTGCGGTCCCTGCGGTCGCTGCAGGTGGTGCCTCTGCCGGAGGTTTCGGGGCTTCGTGTTTTACCGCTCCATACCGCGTGGCCAGCCATTCCCGCACTTCCGCCGGAGTGTAATGGAACGGACCCATCCCGCCCCGGTAGGCGATGTGGCCGCTCTCATCAACGATGTAAAGGCGCTCAGGCCACGCGGCGTAAGCATCATTCGCTGCGTTGCTCATGTCGTCGATTCCAAAGGGCAGGGGGAACTTGAATCTCTTGGTGAAATCATTGGCGATGGCCACGCGCTGCTCCAGCGTTTTCGGCTGCGCGTAGCAGACGTCGTCCTTGACGTTGGATTTCATCTGCCATTCATCGGTGGGGTGCGCTTCGCGGACGTAAATGGTCAAAAAATCGGCGTGGTCCTTATAATCTTCGTAGATTTGAACGACGTCGCCCACCTGGCGGCGAAAAGGCGGTCAAGTGAAACTCCCAAACACCAACACCAGCGGGCGCGCCTGGGTCCGTTCGCGGATATGGAAACGGCTGACGCCGTCCAGCGCGACGATACGTGCGTCCGGCGCATCGCTGCCCACTTTCAGCGTACCGCGATGCATGTGTGGCAAGGCGTAACGCACCATGCCGTAGGCGTCCTTCGGGCTGCCCGCCATGTAGGACAACACGGCAAACGCAGCTGCCAACAGGATGCCAAAAATGGCGCCCAGCCATTTCCAAAAACGATTCATGCCGTTTTGCTCCAGACGTTCGCCGGCCGACTCTTCCAAGTTACTCCTTTTGGCTTACGAGCTCATCATACGCGGCGCGCCGCGTCAGGCCGCGCTCTTTGGCGGCGAGTTTCAGGGCTTCTTTGCGGTCGAGTTTGGCTTGGCGGATCAGTTCTTCGACGCGGTCGGCAAGGCTTTGCGTGGAATTGGCATGTGTGCGGGCGTCGGCGGGAGCTTCTGGGGCGATCAAGAGGGTGATTTCGCCGCGGGCGGGGCGCTCTTCAAGAGAAGCGGCAAGTTCGGAAAGTTTGCCGCGGCGAAACTCTTCGTGCAGCTTGGTCACTTCGCGTGCGATGCAGGCGCTGCGATTGCCTAGCACTTCGCGCGCGTCGGCGATACATTCCGCGACGCGGTGCGGCGCTTCGTAAAGAATGATGGTGCGCTCTTCGATGCGCAGCCGTTCGAGCGCGCGGCGCCGCTCCCCGCTGCGCGCCGGCAAAAAACCGACGAAGAGGAATTCTTCGTTGGGCAGGCCCGAAGCGGAAAGGGAAGCGAGCATCGCGGATGGACCGGGAATCGGAACGACAGGAATGTGATGCCGCAGGCAGAGGGTAACAAGGCGATGTCCCGGATCGGAAACCAAGGGCATTCCCGCGTCGCTCACCAGCGCGATCTTCGCGCCCTGCTCCAGCGTGACGACCAGTTCCGGCGCGCGCGTCAATTCATTGTGTTCGTGGTAGCTGACCAGCGGCTTGTGAATGTCGTAGTGAGTGAGAAGCTTCTGTGTATGCCGCGTATCTTCGCAGGCGATTTGATCAACTTCCTTCAGGACACGCAGCGCGCGCAGGGTGATGTCCTCCAGATTGCCGATCGGCGTGCCAACAAGATAAAGGCAGCCGCCCGTTGCCGCATTCGGCGCGCCTGCGGGCGCAGTGGGAGTAGTCTTCGCGCTCATGCACCACGAGTCTAGCACGCGTTCCGGCCGGGCCACTTGTGCTCGCCAGCCCTCCGGGGCGACGCTCCGAGGGGCACGCGGGCGCAAGAGCAATGCTATACTTTTAGTTTTGAGCACCAACTGGGAGGAGCGTCAGTGCCCCTGTACGAGTACAAATGCTTGAAGTGCGGCCGCAACACGGAAAAAATCGAAAACGTCTCCGGGCCCCATTTGAAAAAATGCCCGCACTGCGGCGGCAAAGTCGAATCGGTAATCACCGCGCCCTCCATTCAATTCAAGGGCGCGGGCTGGTACGTCACGGACTACGGCGGGAAAAAATCAAGCGGCGGCGACGGAGATAAAGCGGACAAGCCCGCCACCGAAACAAAAGAAACCGCGAGCAAGGAGAAAGATTCGCCGAGCAAGGAAACGGCAAGCAAGGAAGCAGCTTCCAGCGAGTCGAAAGAGAGCAAAGAAAAAAAGCCCGCCAAGAAGAAATAGTATTTTTGAATTGAAGTACTTCGCTTAGAGTTTGAGCGTTTTCAAGTAGCTGCGAAAGGCGGCGCCGAATTCCGGATTCTGCAGCGCGATTTCCACGGTGGCCTTCAGGAACCCGAGTTTGTCGCCCGCGTCGTAGGAAATCCCCTCGTAAATGTACGCCCACAAGCCGTGCTCGCGCGCCAGAAGGCGCAGCGCATCGGTAAGTTGAATTTCGTTTCCCGCGCCCGGTTTGGTGCGCGCGAGGCAATCGAAAATCTCCGGCGGCAGAACGTAGCGCCCGGTGATGGCGAGGTTCGACGGGGCGTTTTGCGGATGCGGCTTTTCCACCAGATCGCGGATGCGCAGCAAGCGCTCGCCGAACGGCGGCTGCGGCGCGGGCTCGCCATCCACGATGCCGTAGAGATTGGTTTTGTCCTTGGGGACTTCTTCGACAGCGATGGCGCCGACGCCCGTGGATTCGTAGACTTCGATCAATTGTTTGGTAGCGGGATTCGCACCGGGGATCAACACGTCGCCGAGCAAAACGGCAAACGGTTCATCGCCCACCAAATCGCGCGCCACCAGCACGGCGTGGCCAAGCCCAAGTGGTTCCTTCTGCCGCGTGTAACTGACCTGCACCATGTTGCTGATCTTTCGAACCAGCTCGGCTTGATCGTGTTTTCCTTTTTCTTCCAGAAAACGCTCCAGCGACGGCGCTGAATCGAAGTGGTCTTCGATGGAATTTTTTCCTTTGCCGGTAACGATGATGATGTGCTCGATGCCGGAGGCGACGCACTCTTCCGCGACGTATTGAATCTGCGGCTTGTCGACCACCGTGAGCATTTCTTTCGGCTGGGCCTTGGTCGCGGGGAGGAAGCGCGTGCCAAGTCCGGCGGCAGGCAGCACGGCCTTGCGGACTTTGTTGCGGCGGCTCGCGGAGATGCCGGATTGGGCGAGGTCGTGTGTGGCGGAGGGGTTGTCGGTCATAGGTTAAGTTTTTTGCACGCCCCAAAAGAATGAACCCATTGTTGGATGTGGATGAGAAACAGTCAATTGAAATTGCGTTCGAACGGTGCCTGTGGGGTTCGTCGGGTTGCGCATGAAAGTCTCCGGGGGCGGGAGTAGGATTGGGGCTTGTGCTAGCATAATCGAATTGCCGAACAGAGTTCGGTTGGGATGAAAGAAACCTTGAGGATCCTGGGAATCGAGTCTTCGTGCGACGAGACGGCGGCGGCGGTGGTGGCCGACGGGCGGGAAATTTTGTCGAGCGTGGTGGCTTCGCAGATTGACATTCATCGAAAGTACGGCGGAGTAGTGCCGGAACTGGCGTCGCGCGAACACTTGCGCCAGATCGTGCCGGTGGTTCGCGAGGCCATTGCGCAAGCAGGAATGAGGCTTTCCGATGTGGATGCCATCGGCGTAACGCAAGGGCCAGGGCTGGTGGGAGCGCTGCTGGTGGGAATTACGTATGGAAAAACGCTGGCGCAGGCGCTGGGGAAGCCGCTCGTGCCGGTGAATCATCTTGAGGGGCACGTCCATGCGGTGTTTTTGGAAGCGCACAAAGCGGGCCGCGTGGCGAAATTGCCGGCGGTGTGCTTGATCGTTTCCGGCGGGCATACGGTTTTATATGAAGTGAAGACTGACCATGCGAATGCGCAGGATGCCGGCGCGAGGCTGCTTTATCGAAAATTGGGGCAGACGCGTGACGATGCCGCGGGCGAAGCCTACGACAAGGTGGCCAAGCTTTTGGGGCTGGGGTATCCGGGGGGGCCGATTCTGGACCGGCTGGCGGCGGTTTCGAACGGCGCGGCTGCGCCGGTGAAGTTCGGGCCCACGAAGATGAAAGGGAACGACTTGGACTTCAGCTTCAGCGGGCTGAAGACGGCGGTGCTCTACCATGTGCGGGAGCACGCGGAATATTCGGGCGAGATTCGCGCGCGGGAAGAAGCCTTGCAACGCGGCGAAAGAAAATTCGAGCAGTTGCTGCCGCTGTGCTCTCCGAAAACACTGGCGCTGGTGCGCGAGTTTCAAAATGCGGTGGTACGCGACCTGGTCGAGCGCACCATGAGCGCCGCGGAAGAGCTGGCAGTGGAGAGCGTGCTCGTTTCGGGCGGCGTCGCCGCGAACAGTCAGTTGCGCACAACGTTTGAAGCGCGCGCGAAATCCGTGGGCGTCGAAGTATTTTTTCCGAGCCGTGCGCTTTCCACAGATAACGCGGCGATGATTGCGGCAGCAGCCTATTCGCGGTTTCGCAATGGAATTATCGCGGACACAACCCTCAACGCAGATCCCAGCCTGGCCCTCGCTTGAAAAGCAGTCCTGCGCTTGTTGATGGCCGGCTTTAACGCAGAGTTCACAGAGAGCACTGAGAACGGCGGGGAAGGAGACGCGAAAGCATGCCTGTCTCCACCTTGACGCCGGGGCGTGGGATATACTTTCGCGGCTATGGAGACGGCGGCTGGCGAAGAGGTGCGCTTCCAGCGGGCGAGCGATCAATCGCTGCTGGTGTATTTTGAGCAACCGGTGACAGAAGGCCGGGTTAAAGCCCGGGCTCTCCAGAGTCCGGTCACACTTCGAGCGAATGAAAATGTAAGGAGGCTGCTGCGGTTGCTGGAGTTGGAGCCGGTGGCGGGAGTTCGCAATCTTCATCCGGCGTATTGTTCCTTGCTGGTCAAGTTCGATGCGCTGAGGTTTTCACATCAGGAAGTCGAAACAGTTCTGCGGCGCTATATCGCGCGGCTTGAAGCTGTACAACTCACGGAAGCGACGCTGGTGGAAATTCCGGTTTGCTATGGCGGAGAGTTCGGACCAGATTTGGCTGAGGTGTGCGCGTTGCGCGGACTGACGGAGGTGCGGGCGATCGAGCTGCACGCTTCGGTGGAGTATCTGGTTTATTTTTTGGGGTTTGTGCCGGGATTTGCGTACCTCGGGGATTTGCCTGAAGAGTTGGCGTTGCCTAGGCTGGCGGAGCCGCGTCGAAGAGTGGCAGCGGGCAGTGTGGGGATCGCGGGCAATCAAACCGGGGTATATCCGTTTGCCACGCCGGGCGGGTGGAGATTGCTTGGGCGCACGCCCATCAAAATGTTCCGGGCTGACCGGGAAGACTTGAGCCTGTTGTCCATTGGAGATCGCGTGCGATTCACGCCCATCTCTTCGGAGCGATTTGCGGAGTTGGAGAAGAAATGGGCGTGATTGAGGTGCAAGCGCCAGGACTGCTCACGACGGTGCAGGATTTGGGGCGGGAAGGATTCGGGTCCTTGGGAGTTTCGCCGTCCGGCGCGGCCGATGCTGTGGCGCTGCGGATTGGAAATCGATTGGTTGGCAACGAGGAAGGCGCCGCCGGTCTGGAAATGACGCTGCTTGGCGGGACTTTCATGTTTTCGGATGGGGCTGTGCTGGCCTTGACGGGCTCCAACTTCGGGGCGACGCTTGACGGAAAACCAGTTGAATTGTGGAGTTCGTTCGAAGCGAAACCGGGACAGACGCTGCGGCTGGGTTCGACGCGTTCGGGGGCGCGGTGTTATTTATGTGTCATGGGCGGGATGGAGGTAAGACCTTTGTTGGGAAGCGCCTCGACACATATTCTGAGCGGGCTTGGCGGACATGAAGGAAGGGCGCTGCGGAAGGGCGATGTTCTGAGCATCGGCGCGGCACGGGGATCGACTCCTGTGCGAAGGCTAGCGACACTTGCCGTGCAAAAACTGAAGCCCAGAAAAACTTTGCGGGTTACGCCTGGTCCACAGACTGAATGGTTTTCGGAAGCGGTGCAGCGGTTATTTTACGCGTGCACTTATCAAGTGGCGGAAGAATCCAACAGGATGGGGATTCGGCTTGAGGGCACTCCGATTCCGGGGGCTGCCGTGGGAGAGATGATTTCCGAAGGTGTCTCGCTCGGGGCCGTCCAAGTCCCGGAGGGAGGCAAGCCGATTATTCTTTTTGTGGAGCAGCAGACGACGGGCGGGTATCCCAAGATAGCCAATGTGATTTCAGCGGACTTTCATAGTTTGGGGCAGCTTCGGCCACGGGATGAGATCCGGTTTGAGCGCGTCGATTTCGCAACCGCCCGTGCCTTGCTGATCGAACAAAAAAAGCTGCTCGCTTCAGAGGATTTGATTGTGTAACCTGTTCTGTCCTGGACACTTAGACGTGCTAATAAAAAAGTGGAGGATAGCTCTTGACAGACGGTCATAATCTGGTATTATATTTCATAGGGAAAGGTGCGAGTTGTGCATCTTTCCCTTTTCCTTTTTTCGGGTGGTTTGCGCCCGTTTTCCGCCCTTTTTAGAGGGGTGCAGCCCTTAGTGGCGTACGCCCCTGCCGAGCTGGCCGAAAATTATTTTCGTGTTGTTTCCCAACTAGGATCGCGACGTTTCCCACCCGCTTCGGTTCTTGCTTTCCCTCTGTTGCCCTGGTCGTACTAAATCTCCCTTCGCCGCCAGCGCACCGGCGCGCGTGTGCCCTGGACCAACCATGAAAAACAAAAAACCCAACGCCGAACGGGTGTGGAAACAATTCGAGGACCTGGCGCCTCGTCTCCGCCTGTCCACTACCGACCGCGTCGTCTACACTCATCTTTTCCGTCACAGCCGCCTGGAAGGAAAGCTTCAGCTCCGGTTTTCCATTCCCTGGCTCGCTCGGGGTGTCGGTCTCTGCGCCAACTCCGTACGCTGGGCCGTC
>Ga0210405_10000741_pt1 | contig 40776 bp, 27 predicted proteins | sample IncBWH11MmetaG_FD_155492 | JGI IMG/M metagenome (GOLD analysis project Ga0210405, IMG submission 155492) | Forest soil microbial communities from Barre Woods Harvard Forest LTER site, Petersham, Massachusetts, United States - Inc-BW-H-11-M | ecosystem: Environmental > Terrestrial > Soil >... | reverse complement strand
TGCAGATCGCGGTCAGCAGGGGCACGCCGACGCCCACCGCGATCTGCACCGCCGCGACCCATACCGGGACGCCGGCGTCGAGGATACCGACGTTCAGCATGCCGGCCGCGAAGCGGGCGTAGGCGCGCCCGGCGGCCATGCCGAGGGGCAGGCCGAGGACCAGGGCGCCGGCGGCGAGGACGGTCACCTGGGCGAGGTAGAGCGCCGCCACCTGGCGCGTCGAGCCGCCGATGGCCTTCAGGATCCCGACCTGCCGCACCTGCTCGGCGAGCAGGCTGTGGATCAGGTTCGCGACCAGCACGGCGCCGAGAGCGACGGTCAGCGCGGCGAAGGCTCCCAGCAGGAAGAGGAAGGTGTCCATCTGATCGGCATGGGGATGCCGGCCCGGCGGGGGCACCGCGATGCGCAGCACCCGGCGGCCCCGGCTCTCGCCGCGCCACCGGGCGGGTGCGAGCGTCGCCTGCACCCGGCCGGCGACCCGCCGGATGCGCTCCTCGTCGGGGGAGCTCCCGGCGACGGCGATCCGCAGGGCGGCATTCTCCCAGGCCGCCGAGGGCGCCTCGGCGCGGACGATCGAGCGCCAGGAGACGAAGCCGGTGACGACGTGGTCCATCCAGCCGGGGGCGAGCCCCGGGGCATGCACCGTGCCGGCGACGCGCAGCTGGCGGTCCACGCCGGCGGCGAGCCGCACGGTGACGTTATCGGCGATGCCGGCCCGCGCCACGGCGAGCCCGGACCGTTCCAGCAGCACCTCGCCGTCGCCCGGCGGCCAGGCGCCGCCATCGCGGCTGAACCGGTCGAGGCGCAGGTCGCCGAAGTCGCGGACCACGTACAGCACCAGCGGCACCCACTCGTCCTGCCCGACGCGGAGCCGCGCGTCGATGACCGGCCGCGCCTCGGCGTCGCCGATCCCGGGAACGCGGCGGGCGGCAGCGACCACGGCGTCGTCCACACGGTCCAGGTAGAGGGTCGCCGAGGCCGGGCGCGTGCGGCCGTAGGAAGCCGCGATCTCGCGGGTGAGCACCGCATGAGCGGTGAGGATCATGCCGAGGCCGAAGGTGCCGGCCGCCATCGCGGCCACCGCCAGGGCACTGCGGAAGGGCGTCGCCGCGACGTCGCCCAGCACCTTCTTCCAGCGCGGCGGCACGGTCATGCCACGCTGCCGTCGGCAAGCGTCACCGCTCGGCTCACGCCGGAGACGGCGTCGCGCTCATGGGTGACGACGACGACCGTCTTGCGCTCCCTGGCCAGCTCGCCCAGGAGGCGGAAGACCGCGGCGCCGGTCGTCGAATCGAGGTTGCCGGTGGGCTCGTCGGCGAGGATGACGGGTGGATCGTTGGCCAGCGCCCGGGCGATCGCGACGCGCTGCTGCTGCCCGCCGGAGAGCGCGCAGGGCAGCTTGTCGGCCTGCTCCGCCACCTCCATGCGAGCCAGCAGGTCGAGCGCGCGGCCGCGGCGCCGGCGCGCCGGCGCCGTGCCGGCGAGATCCATCGGCAGCATCACGTTCTCGGCCGCCGTGAGCGTCGGCAGCAGCTGAAAGAACTGGAAGACGATCCCTACCGTGCGGCCCCGCCAGGCGGCGAGCCGGTGGGGCGTCAGGTCCTGCAGCGCCGTGCCGGCCACCGTCACGGTGCCCGACGACGCGCGGTCGATGCCGCCCAGCAGGTTGAGCAGCGTCGACTTGCCGCTGCCCGAGCGGCCGACGATCGCGACCAGCTCGCCGGCGTCGATCGCGAGGTCGACACCGCGAAGGGCCGGGAAGACGCCGGCCGGCGTCCGGTAATCCTTGGTCACGCCTTGCAGCTGGATCATCATCGCCACAGCCTGGCAGCCGGCGGCTGAATCGCCGCTGAACGCCCCGTTCAGCCGTGGTTCAGCCGCGGCTCAGCCGCGATTCAGCCGCGGCTCAGCCGCGATTCAGCCGCGGCTCAGCCGCGATTCAAGTTGTCGTGTGCCATAGTCGAGGGCCTCATGCGCATCCTGATCGTCGAAGACGAGGAGTCGCTGCGCCGGCAGCTCGCGGCAGCGGCGGGCGGCGCCGGCTACGCGGTGGATCAGGCCGCCGACGGCGAGCGCGCCGACTTCCTCGGCCAGACGGAACGCTACGACGCGGTGGTCCTCGACCTGGGACTGCCGAGCGTCGACGGCCTGACGATCCTCCGCCGCTGGCGGGAGGCCGGCCTTTTCATGCCGGTGCTGGTGCTGACCGCCCGCGGCAGCTGGCACGAGAAGGTCCTCGGCATCGACGGCGGCGCGGACGACTATCTGGCCAAGCCCTTCCGCATGGAGGAGGTGCTCGCCAGGCTCCGCGGCCTGATCCGCCGCGCCAGCGGCCAGCTCCATCCCGAGTTGCGCTGCGGCGCGCTGTCGCTGGATCCGCGGAGCGCCCGGGTGGCGATGGACGGGCTTCCGGTGCGGCTCACCAGCCACGAGTACCGTGTGCTCTCCTACCTCATGCACCACCGCGGACGGGTCGTCTCGCAGGGCGAGCTGACCGATCACATTTACGCGCAGGGCTGCGATCGGGACTCGAACACCGTCGAGGTGTTCATCGCCCGGCTGCGGCGCAAGCTGGGGCCCTCGCTCATCGAAACGATCCGCGGCCTGGGCTATCGCATCGGAGCGCAACGGTGACCCTGCTGCGCTCGTTCCGCTCGCGGCTGCTGCTCGGGGCGGTGCTCGCGGCCGTCGGCCTGCTCGGCATCGCGCACGTGGTTTCGCTCGTGCTCATCCGCCGCTTCCCGATCACGCTGCGGTTCGGCAACGGCACCCTGCTGGTCATCTTCGCCCTGGTCCTCATCCTTGCCGGCGTGTCGCAGGTGCACAGCGGTCTGTCGCCCTTCGACCGCCTGCGCGCGCGGCTGGCCGCCGTCCGCGACGGCGACGACCGCCGGGTCGACGGCAGCTATCCGACCGAGGTGCAACCGCTGGTGAGCGATCTCAACGCCCTGCTGGAGCACCGCGAAGCCATCGTCAGCCGCGCCGAGGCGAAGGCCGGCGATCTCGCGCACGGCCTGAAGACGCCGCTCGCCGTGCTGGCCCTGGAAGCGGACCGTGCCGAGGCGGCGGGGCAGGGCGAGCTCGCCGCCGCGATCCGCCTGCAGGTCGAACGGATGCGCCGGCAGATCGACCACCACCTCGCGCATGCCCGCGCCACGGCCACCGGCGCGGCGCCCGGCGCGCGCTGCTCGGTGGCGGATTCGGCGGCGGCGCTCGCCCGCACGCTGCTGCGCCTCCACGCCGATCGCGGCCTCGCCATCGAGGTCAGGGTGCCGCCAGGGCAGGCGGTGCGCGGCCGGCGCGAGGACCTCGACGAGATGCTGGGGAACCTGCTCGACAATGCGTGCCAATGGGCGCGGTCGCGGGTCGTCGTCGAGTCGTCGGCGGCCGCGACGGAGATCGTGATCGTCGTCGACGACGACGGCCCGGGCCTCGACCCGTCGATGCGGTCGGCGGTCCTGCAACGCGGGGTCCGCGCCGACGAAGCGGCGCCGGGCTCCGGCCTGGGACTGGCCATCGTGCGCGATCTCGCCGAGCTGTACGGCGGCGCGATCGCCCTGGACCGCTCGCCGGCGGGAGGCTTGCGGGTGTCGCTGCGGCTGCCGGCCGGGTGACCCGATCAAGCGGCGCCGTGCCGTCTCGCCGGGCCGGCGAGGCGGGCCACGGCCAGGGCCAGGGTTCGCGACTCGACAGGCTTGGCCAGATGGTGCCAAAAGCCCGCCGCCAGGGCGTGCTGCCGATCCTCGGGGCCGGCCAGCGCGGTGAGCGCGATGGCGGGGATCGGTTCGCAAACGCCCGCCTGCCGCGCCGTCAGGCTCCGCATCAGCGAATACCCGTCCTCGACCGGCATGCCGACGTCGGCCACCAGCACGTCCGGGCGAGCGGCGGCCAGGGCGGTGCGCGCCTCGGCCGCCGAAGCCGCGAGCCGGACCTCGGCGCCCAGGGAGCGCAGGATCGCCTCGGTCACCTCGCGGCTCGCCGCGTCGTCGTCGACCACCAGCACCCGCAGGCCGCTGAGGTCGGGCAGTGGGGCCGAGGAAGACGAGGCGCTCCCGAGAGGCTCGTCGACGATCCCGGAAGGCGCCGTGACGGCCGTGAAATGCGGCAGCGTGATGACGAAGGTGGCGCCCCGGCCCTCGCCGGCGCTGCGTGCCGCGATGCCGCCGCCGTGGAGCTGCACCAGCTCCCGGGCGATGGCCAGGCCCAGCCCGAGACCGCTGGCCTGGCGACGGATGGAGGTGTCCGCCTGGCTGAAGCGGTCGAACACGAACGCCAGGTATTCGGGGGGGATGCCGATCCCCGAGTCCTGGACCGAGAGCTCGACGCGCCCCTCGACCGATGCCAGCAGGACCTTCACCTCGCCGCCGGCGGGGGTGAATTTCACCGCGTTCGACAGCAGGTTCCAGATCACCTGCTGCAGGCGGGCCGCATCCCCCAGCACCAGCGCGCCGCCTTCGAGGTCGCTGTCGAGACGCAGGCCCTTCGCCGCCGCCAGCGGCCGGATCCCCTCCAGCGCGGTCTCGACGACCGGCGCCAGCTCGATGGGCCGGACCTCGATCCGCAGCTTGCCGGAGATGATGCGCGAGATGTCGAGCAGCTCGTCGATCAGGGCGGCCTGCGCCCTGACGTTGCGCGAGATCGCGTCGATGCCGCGTGCCAGGATGCCCGGATCGGCGGACTGCCGGCGCAGCACCTCCGACCAACCGAGGATGGCGTTGAGTGGCGTGCGCAGCTCGTGCGAGAGCACGGCGAGGAACTGGTCCTTGGCGAGGCCGGCCGCCTGGGCCTCCGCCAGCAGGCGGGTCCGCTCCCGCTCGGCCTCGCGGCGGCTCGAGATGTCGCGCGCGATCTTCGAGGCGCCGACGATCCGGCCGGAGGCGTCCTTGATCGGCGACACGGTCAGCGAGATCACCACCCGGCTGCCGTCGCGGTGCTGCCGTTCCGTCTCGAAGTGATCGACGACCTCGCCGCTACAGACCGCCCGCAGGACGTCATCCTCTTCGTGCCAGCGCTCGTCCGGGATGATCATGCGGATCGATCGCCCAATGGCCTCCGCTGCCGTGTAGCCGAAGAGCCGCTCGGCACCCCGGTTCCAGGTGCTGATCGTGCCGTCCAGCTGCTTGCTGATGATGGCGTCGTCGGAAAACTGGACGATCGCGGCGAGGTGGGCCACCGGATCGATTGGGTGCTGATCGGCCATGGAGCGTCGCCTCCTACCTGCCCGCCGGGGGTCTCTCCCGCGCCGGGCGCGCCGGCGCTTTCCCGCATGGGTCTTCCCGCATTGCCTCCCGCATTGCCTTCCGCATTGACTCCCTCATTGCCATTTGCAGCACCTGTGCCAGGTGCAGCGCCTGCCGCTCGCTGCCCTGGGCGATCTGCTCGCGGCAGCTGAAGCCGTCGGCGACGATCAGCGTCTCCGCCGCCGCCGCCCGCACCGCCGGCAGCAGCGCCCGCTCGGCGCAGCGCAGCGAGACCTGGTAGCGCTCGCCGCGCTCGAAGCCGAAGGCTCCGGCCATGCCGCAGCAGCCCGCGTCGAGCACCTCGACGTCGAGGCCCACCTCGCCGAGCACCCGCGTCTCGGCGTCGCGCTTCATCACCGCGTGCTGGTGGCAGTGCGTCTGCACCAGCGCCCGCCGGCGGGGACCGGCCAGCCGCGGCGCCTGCCAGCCCGGGATCTCGCCGGCGAGCAGCTCGCCGAGCAGGAACGACTGCCGCGCCAGGCGCCGGGCGTCCTCGTCGTGCGGCAGCTGCTGCAGCAGCTCGTCGCGGAACACCGCCATGCAGGAGGGCTCGAGCCCGACCACCGGCGTGCCGGCGCGCAGCTCGTCCCGCAGCGCGCCCAGCACCTGGCGCAGCTGGCGGCGCGCCAGCCGCAGCATGCCGTGGTCGTAGAGCGGGCGGCCGCAGCACAGCGGCTGCCCGGGCACCACCACCCGCCGGCCCGCCGCCTCCAGCACCTCGACCGCCGCCTGCGCCGCGGCGGGCTGGAAGTAGTTGCTGAAGGTGTCAGCCCAGAGCACCACCCGCGGCCCGTCCGGGTTGCGCGGCGCCCGCGCCCGCCACCATTCGCGGAAGGTCTGCCGCGCCAAGCCCGGGATGCGGCGCTCCGGCGCCATGCCGGCCGCCGCCTTGGCGAGACCGCCGAGCCCGGGCGCCCGGGTGGCGGCGTTGACCAGCGGCGCCAGCGGCGAGGCGAGGCGCGCCCACCAGTGGACCAGGCCGAAGGCGTAGGCCGAGCGCGGGCGCAGCCGGCCGGCATGGTAGTGATGCAGGAACTCGGCCTTGTAGGCCGCCATGTCGACGTGGACCGGGCAGTCCGACTTGCAGCCCTTGCACGACAGGCAGAGGTCCAGCGCCTGCTTGACGCTCTCGTCGCGCCAGCCCTGATGGCCGATGACCTCGCGCTCCATCATCTCGAACAGCAGGCGGGCGCGGCCGCGGGTCGAATGCCGCTCTTCGAGCGTCACCATGTAGCTCGGGCACATGACCCCGCCGTCGCTCTGCTGGCGGCGGCACTTGCCGACCCCGACGCAGCGCAGCGCGGCGTGGGCGAAGCTGCCCTGGTCGTCGGCGAAGTGCAGGTGGGTCGGCGGCTGCCAGGGCCGGTAATCGACTCCCAGGCGCAGGTTCTCGTCCGGCCGGTTGGGGCGCACCACCTTGCCCGGGTTCATCCGCCAATCCGGATCCCAGAGCGCCTTGAACTCCTCGAAGGCCCCCACCAGCTCGGGGCCGAACATCTTCGGCAGCAGCGCCGCCCGGGCCTGGCCGTCGCCGTGCTCGCCCGAGAGCGAGCCGCCGTAGCCGACCACCAGGTCGGCCGCCTGGTCGAGGAAGCCCAGGAAGCGGTCGATGCCGGCGCGGCTGTAGAGATCGAAGTCGATGCGCATGTGGACGCAGCCCTGGCCGAAGTGGCCGTAGAGCGCGCTGCTGTACCCATGCCGTTCGAGCAGCCGGCGGAAATCGCGCAGGTAGGCGCCGAGGCGTGCGGGCGGCACCGCCGCGTCCTCCCATCCCTCCCAATTCTCGGGCCTTCCCGGCACGAAAGCGGTGGCGCCGAGCGCCGCCTCGCGCACCTCCCAGACCTTCCTCGCCTCTCGCGGGCTCGCCAGCACTTTGACCGCCGGCGCGTCGGGCAGCCGGCGCAGGGCGGCGGCCATGCGCCGCGCCCGCTCGTCGGCCTCGTCCTGGCTGTCGCCGCCGAACTCCACCAGCAGCCAGCCGCCGCCCGGCGGCACCATCGCCACGCCCTCCTCGTGCAATCGCTTGGCGCGCAGGGCGTCGATCAGCCGGTCGTCGAACCCTTCGAGACCGATCGGTTGCCACGCGAGGATCTCGGGGACGTGGTCGCCGGCGGCAAACACGTCCGGGTAGCCGAGCACCGCCAGGGTGCGGAACGGCGGGCTCGGCACCAGCCGCACGGTCGCCTCGAGGACGGTGACGCAGGTGCCCTCGGTGCCCACCAGGGCGCGGGCGACGTGGAAGCCGTTCTCGGGCAGCAGCTGATCGAGGTTGTACCCCGAGACCCGCCGCGGGATGTCGGGATAGCGCTGGCGGATGAGGCCGGCGAAGCGGTCGCGCAGCGAGGCCAGACCGGCGTAGATCTGGCCGCGGCGGCCGCCTTCCCGGACGATGCGGGCCAGCTCGTCGTCGGCGGTGGGACCGACGCGCAGCCGCAGGCCGTCGTAGGTCAGCACCTCGAGCTCCTCGACGTTGTCGACCGTCTTGCCCGCCATCAGGGCATGCACGCCGCAGGAGTTGTTGCCGATCATCCCTCCGAGCGTGCAGCGGTCGTGGCTCGCCGGGTCGGGGCCGTAGGTGAGGTGGTGGCGCTCGGCGGCGCGGCGCAGCGTGTCGAGGACGATGCCGGGCTCGACGCGCGCCAGCCGGCGCTCCGGATCGAGCTCCACCAGCCGGTGCATGTACTTGGAGAAGTCGAGCACCACGGCGACGTTGCAGCACTGGCCGGCCAGGCTGGTGCCGCCGCCGCGCGCCAGCACCGGGACGCCGTGCCGGCGGCAGGCCGCCAGCGTCGCCAGCACGTCCTCGGCGTCCCGCGGCAGCACGACGCCGATCGGCACCTGCCGGTAGTTCGAGCCGTCGGTGGCATAGAGCGCCCGGCTGCCGGCGTCGAAGCGGACCTCGCCGCGCAACCCGGCGGCCAGCTCGGCGCCCAGCGCCGCGGCGGTAGGTGGGAGAGGAGACGACTCCGGCGGCGCCGACGCCTGCCGGCGCCGGTCCGGGCGAGACGAGTGGAGTGGGAGCGGCACGTCGCCGGCATCATAGCGCCGCCCGGCGGGCATCGGAGCTACAATGCGGCCGTCGTTTTCACCGCTTACGGGAGGAGGGTTCATGAGCAGAGCTGAGAATGGTGCGGCGGGCGCGCTGGTGTCGTCGCTGGTCGTCTGGCTGGCGGTCTTGGCGCCGGAGGGGTCGCCGGCGGCGGCGCAGGCGCGCGACCTCTCGAAGGTGGAGATCAAGGTCACGCCGGTGGCCGGCAGGGTGTACATGCTCGAAGGGTCCGGCGGCAACATCGGCGCCTCGGTGGGGGAGGACGGCATCCTGATCGTCGACGACCAGTTCGAGCCGCTGGCGCCGAAGATCCGCGCCGCCCTGCAGGGTATCGCCGGCGGCGGCAAGCTCAAGTTCGTGATCAATACCCACTGGCACGGCGACCATACCGGCGGCAACGTGGTGTTCGGCGCGGAGGCGCCGATCCTCGCCCAGACCAACGTCCGCCTGCGCATGTCGAGCGAGCAGTCGGTGATGGGGCAGAAGGTCCCGCCGTCGCCGCGTCAGGCGCTGCCGGTGATCACCTTCGACCAGGGGGTGTCGGTGCACTGCAACGGCGAGGAGATCAAGGTGGTGCACTTCCCGCACGGGCATACCGACGGCGACAGCGTCGTGTTCTTCACCGGCTCGAAGGTCGTGCACATGGGCGACGACTTCTTTGCCGGCATGTACCCGTTCGTCGATCTGGGCTCTGGCGGCAGCGTGCAGGGGCTGACCGACAACGTGGCCAAGGCGCTCACCATGATCCCGGCCGACGCCAAGGTGATCCCCGGTCACGGACCGCTGTCGACGCGCGCCGATCTCGAGGCCTTCCACGCCATGCTGGTCGGCACCACCGCCGTGGTGCGCCGCGGCATGCAGGCGGGCAAGAGCCTGGAGGCGATGCAGGCGGAGGGGCTGCCGGCGGAGTTCGCCTCCTGGGGCAAGGGGTTCATCGACGCCAAGACCTGGATCATGACCGTCCACGACAGCCTGGCGAAGGACGGGCAGAACCATGTACACTGATGCATGTACGATAAGGTGCAGTCAGGCCTGGGGGCGCTGAGCCCCGAGGGGGGTACGAGATGGCAGGACCGGGACGTGCGCGGTGTTCACGATCGGCGCAATCGGGTTTCACGCTCATCGAGCTGTTGATCACCTGCTGCGTCGCGGGGGTGCTGATCCTCTATGGCGCGCCGGCGCTGCTCAACGTCGCGTCCGCGTACAAGGTCCACTCGTCGGCACAGCAGCTCGAGATGCTCGGGCACCAGGCGCGCTACGAATCGATCAAGCTCGGCCAGCCGGTGACCATGGTCGCGGATCTGAACCGCAATATGTTCTACGTCTTCTCGGGCACCCTCGCCGGCATGCCGCCCTACAACTTCCCCGATGGTCCGGGAGACATCCCGCCCGCCCAGCGGGTGGCGGTATGGGAGCCGCCGAAGGGCATCACCTTCGCAATGACTCCCGCCTGTCCCGCGGGCCGCTTCTGTCCGTCGTTCACCTTCCAGTCCGACGGCTCGGGCACCGGCCCGAACGTGACGTTCAGCACGATCAACCAGAAGACCTACACGGTGAAGCTGGCAACTCCCCTGGGGCTCGGCAAGATCGTCGTCAGCACGCCGTGAGGTAACCAACGCGCAACGCGCGCCCGGAGCCCCCGGCGGCCCCGGCGCCCCGGCGAATACCGGGCCGGAGCGGTCCTCAGGCGGCGCCCCTGCCGGCCGCCGGCGCGGTCCTGCTGCGGTGGACCGGCGCCGGGGTCGCGGGCTGGCTCGACAGGCGCTGTGCGAGCTCGACGAAGGCGCGGGCGTTGTCCACCGGGGTCATCGGCAGGATGCCGTGCCCGAGGTTGACGATGTGGCCGCCGCCGGCGCCCTCGGCGAGCAGCGTCGCGACCCGCCGCTCGATCTCGGCGCGCGGCGCCAGCAGCGCGGCGGGATCGAGGTTGCCCTGCAGCACCCGGCCGCCCGCCAGCGGCCGCACCCGGCCGAGCGGCAGCCGCCAATCCACCGACAGCACCTCGACCGGCAGGTCGCCCACGCAATCCAGCAGGTGGGAGCCGCCGTGGATGTAGTAGATCAGCGGCGCCTGGCCGCGCAAGCCCTCGACCACCTTGCGCAGCGGCGGCAGCGCCAGGCTGCGCCAGCGCTCGGCGTCGAGCAGGCCGCCCCAGGTGTCGAACAGCTGTAGCGCCTGGGCGCCGGCCGCGAGCTGCCCGCGCAGGTAGGCGAGCGAGGTGTCGGCGATGCGGTCGAGCAGCAGCGCCAGGCCGTCGGGATCGCCGTAGCTCCACGCCAGGAGGTGCTCGAAGTGGCGTGAGCCGCCGCCCTCCACGAGGTAGGCCGCCAGCGTCCAGGGGGTACCGCCGAAACCGATCACCGGCACCTTGCCGGCCAGCTCCCGGCGCACCAGGCGCAGGGTGGAGAAGACGTAGCCCAGCGACTCCTCGACGTCGGGCAGGCGCAGTCCGGCGATGTCCTCGCGGCGCCGCACCGGCCGCGGGAAGGTCGGGCCGTCGCCGCGCACGAACTCGAGCTCGGCGCCCATCGCCTCGAGCGGCAGCAGGATGTCGGCGAACAGGATGGCGGCGTCCACGCCGAGCCTGGCGACGGGTTGCAGGGTCGCCTCGGCCGCCAGCTCGGGAGTCTTGCACAGGGTCAGGAAGTCGACCTTCTGCCGCAGCGCGCGGTACTCGGGGAGATAGCGGCCGGCCTGGCGCATGATCCAGACCGGGCGGCGCTCGGTCGGCTCGCCGCGGCAGGCGCGCAGGAAGAGGTCGTTCACCCAGGCAGGATAGCAGACCGCCGCGGAGTGCCCGCGCGCCCGTGCCCGTGCGCCCTTCTCATATAGTCTTGGCGCCGAGAGCGCCCGATGACCGAACCCGCGCACCTGCAAACCCCGGAAGGCTCCGTGCGCGCCGCCCGCTGGGCGCTCGGCGTGCTCACGCTGATCAACCTGTTCAACTACCTGGACCGCTACGTGCCGGCGGCTCTGGTCGAGAGCCTCCGGCGCTCCGAGCTGCACGTCTCCGACACCCAGTCGGGATTGCTGATGTCCGGCTTCATCGTCGTCTACATGCTCACCTCGCCGCTGTTCGGCGCGCTCGGCGACCGCGGGCGCCGGCCGCGCATCGTCGCCGCCGGCATCGCGCTGTGGAGCCTGGCGACCGGCTTCGCCGGGCTGGCGCGCAGCTTCGCCGGCCTGCTGGTGGCGCGCTCGGCGGTCGGCGTCGGCGAGGCGGCCTACGTCACCATCTCGCCGGCGATGCTGGCCGATTCCTTCCCGCGCGCGGAGCGCGGCCGGGTGTTCGCCGTGTTCAACGCCGCCACGCCGATCGGCGCCGCCGCCGGCTACATCCTGGGCGGGCTGGTCGAGCATCACTTCGGCTGGCGGGCGGCTTTCTTCGTCGCCGGCTTCCCGGGCCTGCTGCTGGCGGTGCTGATGTGGCGCCTGCACGACCCGCCTCGCGGCGCCACCGAGGAAGGCGCAACCCCGCCGGCGCCGCCGGCGCCCGCCGTGGCGGGCGGCGCTGAAGGTGCCGGCGACGGCGCGGGCGCGCCCGGGACCGGCGCGCAGGCGGCGGCCGGGCCGGGCCATCTGGCCGCCGTCTATGCGGAGCTGGCGCGCAACCGGCCGTTCGTGCTGATCGTGATGGGCTACGCCGCCTACACCTTCGCGCTGGGGGCGCTGGCCTACTGGATGCCGGCCTTCCTGGAACGGGCGCGGGGCATGCCGGCCAGCCAGGCGACCGTGCAGTTCGGCATCATCGTCGTCGCCACCGGCTTCGCCGGCACCTTCGCCGGCGGTTGGCTCGGCGACATGCTGCTGCGGCGATGGTCCGAGGCCTACCTCTGGGTGTCGGGCATCGCCACGCTGGCCGCCGCGCCCGTCGCCCTGCTCGCTTTCGTCGCCACCTCGCGGCCGGTCTTCATGACCGCCATCGTCGGCGCCGAGGTGCTGCTCTTCTTCTCGACCGGCCCGATCAACTCGGCGCTGATCAACGTCGTGGCGCCGGCCCATCGCGCCACCGCCATGGCGCTCAACATCCTGGTCATCCACCTGCTCGGCGACGTGCCGTCGCCGCCACTGATCGGCCGCCTCTCGGACGCCACCTCGCTGGCCACCGCCTTCCTGGCGCTGCCGGTGATGATGGCGGTCGCCGGCCTGATCTGGGTGTATGCCGCCTGGAGGGGGCAGCGCCATGCCTGAGCCAATCGCCATCGACGGCTGCTCGCTCACGCTCGAGGTCTTTGGCAAGGTGGTGCACGGGCGCGCCCTGTGCGAGCTGGCGCGGCCGGCCCGGGTGCGGGTGTCGCAGGGGCGCGCGGCCATCGAGCGGGCGCTCGCCGGCGGCGAGGTGGTGTACGGCGTCAACACCGGCTTCGGCGAGCTGGCGCAGGTGCGCATCGAGCCCGACAAGCTGTTGCAGCTGCAACGCAACCTGCTGCTGTCGCACGCCGCCGGCGTGGGCGAGCCGCTGCCCGACGCGGCGGTGCGGGGCATGCTGCTGCTGCGCGCCAACACCCTGGCGCGCGGCCACTCGGGAGTGCGGCCGGAGCTGATCGAGGCGCTGCTCGCGCTGCTCAACCACGACGTCCTGCCGGTGGTCCCCAGCCGCGGCTCGGTGGGAGCGAGCGGCGACCTCGCGCCGCTGGCCCACCTTGCCCTGCCGCTGATCGGGCACGGCAGCCTGCGCCCCGGCGCCGGCAACGCGGCGGTGCCGGCAGCGGAAGGCCTGCGGCGGGCCGGCCTGGTGCCGCTCGAGCTACAGGCCAAGGAGGGCCTGGCGCTGATCAACGGCACCCAGGCGATGACCTCGCTGCTGGCGCTGGCGGCGCTCGAGGCGCGGCGGCTGGTCAAGGCCGCCGACCTTGCCGGCGCGCTCGCCGCCGATGCGCTGCGCGGCACCGATTGCGCGTTCGACCCGCGGATCCACGCCCTGCGCCCCCACCCCGGGCAGCTGGCGAGCGCCGCCAACCTCTGGCGGCTGCTGCAGGGATCGGCCATCCGCGAGTCGCACCGCGCCGGCGACGTGCGGGTCCAGGACCCTTATTCGATCCGCTGCATGCCGCAGGTGCACGGCGCGGTGCGCGACCTGCTGGCCGACGTCGAGGCCAAGCTGGCGATCGAGATCAACGCCGTCACCGACAACCCGCTGGTGGTCCACGCCGAGGACACCGAGGACACCGAGGACACCAGGGGCACCGAGGACACCGAGGACGCGCCGGCGGGGACCGCCGCGGCCGGCGCCGGCGCCGCCGTGCTGTCGGGCGGCAATTTCCACGGCGAGCCGATGGCGCTCGCCGCCGACGTGCTGGCGATCGCCCTGGCCGAGCTCGGCGCGATCAGCGAGCGGCGGATCGAGAAGCTCACCAACGCCGCGTTCTCCGGCCTGCCGCCGTTCCTGGTGCGCGGCGCCGGCCTCGATTCCGGCTTCATGATCGCCCATGTCACCGCCGCGGCGCTGGTGAGCGAGAACAAGGGGCTGGCCCATCCCGCGGCGGTGGATTCGATCCCGACCTCGGCCGACAAGGAAGATCACGTCTCGATGGGCATGGGCGCCGCGCTCAAGCTCGGGAGAGTGGTCGAGAACGTGCGGCAGGTGCTGGGCATCGAGCTCGCCGCCGCCGCCCAGGGCATCGATCTGCTGCGGCCGCTCACCTCGAGCCTGCCGCTCGAGGCCCTGCACGCCTCGATCCGGACGCGCATCGCGCGCTGGGACGAGGACCGCGAGATGGCGCCCGACCTGGTGGCGGCGGCGGATTTCCTGCGCGACGGCGTCGAGCCGCACCTGCAAGAGCTGCTCTAAAGCCGCGATTTCATACTCCCCATCCGTATCCGGACCGCCAGGAAGTCGAGTCGGGCTGGGCTAAAATGGAGTTTCATGCTCCGTCTCGTGGCCTATGCACCCGATGGCGTCCGGCGCTTCCCGGTGCATCGCGCCGAGATGCTCATCGGCAGCGCGCCGGAATGCGACCTCTGCCTGCCCTATATCGGGGTGGCGCAGCGCCACGCCCGGCTGCATCTCGAGGGCGACGCCCTGCGCATCGAGGACCTCGGCAGCCGCAAGGGGTTGCTGGTCGCCGGCCGCAAGGTGCGCGAGGCGGCGCTGGAAGTGCTCGACGAGATCCGCATCGGCAACGTCACCCTGCTGGTGGAGGACATGGTGCAGCAGCCGGAGGGGCTCTCCGGTGGGGAGGAGGAGCCCGAGGACCGGCCGGAGGATGCCGGAGCGAGCCTCTCGACGGCCGGCCCCAGCGGCGGCGGCGGCATGGCCGGAGCCGCCGGCTGGGAGCTCCAGCCGCGTGACCCGCGTGACCCGCGCGACGGCCGCGGCCTTCGCGGTGTCCGCGGCGTCCGCGGCCAGCCGTTGCCGCGCATGTCCTCGGAGCGGATGATCGATCACCTGACCCGCATCAGCGAATGGGTGCTCGCCGATACCGAGAGCCGCCGATCCTCGGAGGCGCTGGTTGCCGAGGTGCTCGCCGACTTCGGCGGCGGCGTGCTGTTCCTGCTGCTCGGCGAGATGGATCAGCCCGGGGTCAAGCTGGTGGTGGCCACCGACCCGGCGTGGCTGGGCCGGGGCGACGAGCTGCTCGACCAGGTGCGGACCCACCGCAACGCCAGCCGGGGCGGCAACGGCGCGGCGTTCGCCGGCGAGCTGGCAAGCGCCCCCGTCTGGCTCTGCTACCACACCTTCACCGCCCTCGATCGCATCTACACGCTGATGATCGCGCTGCCCGGCTATTCGCCTGCCGGACCCGCGCAGAGCGGAGCGGCCGCAGCGACCGGAGCGGCAGGTGGACCCGGAGGTTCCGGCGAGTGGTCGCCGGTCGGGGCGCTGCGCTCGCTCGGGCACCTGCTGGTCTTCGGCCTGGTGCACCATGTCGGCTGGTACGAGCCGATCCTGCCCGGCCAGCCGCAGCAGCAGGACCTCACGGTGGCGCCGGGACTGGTGCTGGGCGAATCGCCGGCGATGAAGCAGCTCACCGACCAGCTGCGGGTCGCCATCGGCCAGGACAGCCACGTGCTGCTGCGCGGCGAGTCCGGCGTCGCCAAGGAGCCGTTCGCCCGGTCGCTCCACCTGTCGGGACCGCGGCGCCACGGGCCGTTCATCACCGCCCAGTGCGGCGGCGCCCGGCCGCAGCAGATCGAAGCCGACCTGTTCGGCGCCGAGGTGGCGGGCAAGGGCGGCGTGGTGCGGCGCGAGGGCAAGCTGCTGCTGGCCCACGGCGGCACCCTCTTCCTCGACGACGTCGAGGAGCTGCCGCTCGAGGTGCAGGCGAGGCTGGTGCGGTTCCTGCGCTCGCGAGAGGTCGAACCGACCGGCAGCGACGGCGCCACGGCGGTGGACGTGCGCATCATCGCCGGCAGCCGGACACGGCTCGAAGACGTGGCGGGGCGCGACGAGTTCCGGGCCGATCTCGCCCACCGGCTGTCGCATTTCGCCATCGAGGTGCCGCCGCTGCGCGAGCGCCGCGAAGACCTGCCGCTGCTGATCCAGTCTTACGTCAACCGCTTCTGCCACGAGACCGGCAAGCGGCTCACCGGCATCACCGTCAAGGCCATGTCGGCGCTGCTCAATTACGATTACCCCGGCAACCTCGCCGAGCTCGAGAACATCATGCGCCATCTGGTCTACCTGTCTCCGGCCGGCCGGCCGGTGGACGTCGGCCTGCTGCCCGAGCGGGTGCGGCGCGGCAGCTTCAGCTCCGGCTCCCGGGTCGACTCGAGCTCCGATCTCGACCTCGAGCGGCTGGTCGGCGGCATCGAGCAGGCGGCGATCCGCGAAGCGCTGCGGCGCACCCTCGGCAACAAGTCCCAGGCCGCCCGTCTGCTGGGGCTGTCGCGCAACGGCCTGGCGATCAAGATGCAGCGCTTCGGCCTCCGCGGCTGAGGTCCGCAGGATTTCGCCGGCCGCGGGGTTTCACCAAGGCGGTCCTTGCCCGGGAGGCGACCCATGCCGAAGACGATCGTACCTGCCCACGCCCATGGTGCGGTCACCGCGGTCACCGCGGTGACGGCAGCCGCCATGCTGCTCCTGCTGCTGAGCGCCGGCGCCAGTGCCTCCGAGCCGGCGGCGCCTGGCCCGGTCCGCAAGGCGGTGGCGACCGGCCTCGGCAAGATCCAGCACGTGGTCATCATCATGCAGGAGAACCGCAGCTTCGACAGCTACTTCGGCACCTTCCCGGGCGCCGACGGCATCCCGATGAGCAATGGCGTGCCGACGGTGTGCGTCCCCGACCCGCAGAGCGGCCAGTGCGTGGCGCCTTTCCACGACACCTTCGATCTCAACCAGGGAGGCCCGCATGGCGCTCCGGCGGCGGTGGGCGACATCGACGGCGGCAAGATGGACGGCTTCATCGCGCAGGCCGAGATGGCCAAGAGCGGCTGCCAGAACCCCGACGATCCAGCCTGCGGCGGCCACAGCACCGACGTCCTGGGGTACCACGACTTCCACGAGATCCCGAACTACTGGGCCTATGCCCAGAACTTCGTGCTGCAGGACCGCATGTTCGAGCCCAATGCGTCGTGGAGCCTGCCGGAGCACCTGTTCATGGTCTCCGAGTGGTCGGCGCTCTGCACCAGCGCCAACCCGAGCAGCTGCGTCAACGAGCTCAACGCGCCCGGCCTGCCGCCCGATTACAACAACCCCGGCGGCAAGCGGCCGCCGCCGATCTATGCCTGGACCGACCTCACCTATCTGCTGCACAAGAACCACGTCAGCTGGGCCTACTACGTCTTCGCGGGCACCGAGCCGGACACCGCGGACGACGACGAGATGGCGGTGCCCACCGCGACGCAGAACGCCGCGACGCCGGGGATCTGGAACCCGCTGCCGTTCTTCACCACGGTCAAGGACGACGGCGAGCTGGGCAACGTCCGGGACCTGGCCGACTTCATCGCCGCCGCCAACGCCGGCACGCTGCCGGCGGTGTCGTGGATCTGCCCGAACGGCCGCTTCAGCGAGCACCCGCCGGCGCTGGTGAGCGACGGTCAGAACTACGTCACCAACCTGATCAACGCGCTGATGCAGGGGCCGGAATGGGAGAGCACCGCGATCTTCCTCGCCTGGGACGACTGGGGCGGCTTCTACGACCACGTGGTGCCGCCGGTGGTGGACCAGAACGGCTACGGTCTGCGGGTGCCCGCCATGGTGATCAGCCCGTGGGCCAAGGCCGGCCTGGTCGATCACCAGACGCTCAGCTTCGACGCCTACGTCAAGTTCATCGAAGACGTTTTCCTGGGCAGCCAGCGCCTCGACCCGGCGACAGATGGACGGCCCGACCCGCGGCCCACGGTGCGCGAGAACGCGCCGACGCTCGGGGACCTCGCCAACGACTTCGACTTCACCCAGGCGCCGCGGCCGCCGCTGATCCTGCCGGCGACGCCGATCGGCACCTGCGTCGAAGGCGACGCCTCGCTCTGCGTCCGCAGCGACCGCTTCCAGGTGGTGGTGAGCTGGGTGACGGCCAGCGGTCAGAGCGGCGGCGGTCACGCGGCGGTGCTGACGGCGGACACCGGCACCTTCTGGTTCTTCGACAAGGCCAACGTCGAGGTGGTGGTGAAGGTGCTCGACGGCTGTGCGCTCTCCGGCACCTTCTGGGTGTTTGCCGGCGGCCTCACCAACGTGCAGGCCACGATCCAGGTGACCGACACCTTCACCGGCGCCGTCAGGACCTACGGCAACCCGCAGGGCACCGCCTTCCAGCCGGTCCAGGACACCAACGCCTTCGCCACCTGCGGCGCCGAGGCCCCGGGTCCGGCGAGCGCTCGGCGGGCCGCGTCTCACCGTCTTTGATCGCGGGCGTAGAATACGCCCCATGAGCCCGAGCCCCTCGCCGCCAGCCGTCTCCCCGGTCGTCTCCGCCGCCGGCGCCCCCGGCCCGCAGCCGCCTGCCAGGAGCGGCCCGCGGCCGGTGCGGGCGCCGCGCGGCACCGTCCTCTCCTGCCGCGGCTGGCAGCAGGAGGCGGCGCTGCGGATGCTGATGAACAACCTGGACCCGGAGGTGGCCGAGCGTCCCGACGAGCTGGTGGTCTACGGCGGCTCGGGCCGCGCGGCACGCAACTGGGAGTGCTTCGATGCGATCGTGGCCGCCCTGCGCCGGCTGGGCGACGAGGAGACGCTGCTGGTGCAGTCGGGCAAGCCGGTGGCGGTCTTCCGCAGCCACGCCGAGGCGCCGCGGGTGCTGATCGCCAATTCGCTGCTGGTGCCGCACTGGGCGACCGCCGACGAGTTCCGCCGCCTGGAGGGGCTGGGCCTCACCATGTACGGCCAGATGACCGCCGGCTCGTGGATCTACATCGGCAGCCAGGGCATCCTGCAGGGCACCTACGAGACGCTGGCGGAGTGCGCCCGCCAGCATTTCGGCGGCAGCCTGGCCGGTCGCCTCACGGTCACCGCCGGGCTGGGCGGCATGGGCGGCGCCCAACCGCTGGCGGTGACCATGAACGCGGGGGTGTGCCTGGTCGCCGAGGTGGACCGCAGCCGCATCGAGCGGCGCCTGGCCACCCGCTATCTCGACGCCTTCGAGCCGGATCTGGACGCGGCGATCGGGCAGGCGCTGGCGGCGCGTGACCGGCGGCAGGCGGTGTCGATCGCGGTGCTCGCCAACGCCGTCGACCTGCTCGAGCGGCTGGCGGCGGCGGGCGTGGTGCCCGACGTGCTCACCGACCAGACCTCGGCGCACGACGCGCTCCACGGCTACGTGCCGCAAGGGCTGGGCTTCGCCGAAGCGGTGGCGCTCCGCCGCGCGGCGCCCGACGAATACGTGGCCCGCGCCATGGCGACGATGGCGGCGCACGTGCGCGCCATGCTGGCCCTGCAACAGCGGGGCGCGGTCACCTTCGACTACGGCAACAACCTCCGCGGCCAGGCGCTGGCGGCGGGGGAGGGGCGCGCGTTCGAGATCGGCGGCTTCGTGCCGCTGTTCATCCGGCCGCTGTTCTGCCTCGGCAAGGGGCCCTTCCGCTGGGCGGTGCTGTCCGGCGACCCGGACGACCTGGCGGTTACCGACGAGGCGATCCTGGCGGAGTTCCCGGAGGACGAGGCGCTCGGGCGCTGGATCCGCCTGGCGCGCGAGCGGGTCGCCTTCCAGGGGCTGCCGGCGCGCATCTGCTGGCTCGGCTACGGCGAGCGCGCCAGGGCCGGGCGCATCTTCAACCAGCTGGTCGCCTCGGGCCGGGTCAAGGCGCCGATCGTCATCGGCCGCGACCATCTCGACTGCGGTTCGGTGGCGTCGCCCAACCGCGAGACCGAGGCGATGCGCGACGGCTCCGACGCCATCGGCGACTGGCCGGTGCTCAACGCGCTGCTCAACGCGGTCAACGGCGCCACCTGGGTGTCGGTCCACCACGGCGGCGGCGTCGGCATCGGGTATTCGCTGCATGCCGGGATGGTCATCGTCGCCGACGGCAGCGAGGCCGCGGCCCGGCGCCTCGACCGGGTGCTGACCGGCGACCCCGGGCTGGGGGTGGTGCGGCATGCCGACGCCGGCTACGACGCGGCGATCGCCTGCGCCCGCGAGCAGGGCGTCGACGTGCCCATGCTGGCGCCGCCGCGCGCCGCCGGCTGAGGCCGGGCTGCCGTGGCGGCGATGGCGGGCGCACGCGTGACTCTCCGCCGCCTGCGCGAGCCGGCGCTGCTCGCCGCCGCGCTGGCGGCGCCGTTGCTGCGGCCGCCGTACTCCTTCCTGTTGCTGCTCGCCTGTTGCCTGCTGTGGCTCTGGCGGCGCCCGCGCCTGCCGCGGCGCGAGGCGGCGCTGGCGGTGTTGCTGGCGGTCGTGGCGCTGGCGGCTCTGGCCGGCGCCGGCATCGTCGCGCGGGAGGAGAGCCTCTCGGACCGCCACTGGATCGCGCGCCAGGCGCCGGAGTACCGGCGGGTCTGGGAAGGGCTGCGCGCCGAGGCGGCGGCGGCCGCCGCCGCCATGAAGCGGCGCCCGGCAAGCCCGCTCGACGTGCTCGACCATCCGCCCGAGGCGCCGCCGCCCCAGAGCGCGGTGCAAGCCGCGACGCTCGCGGCTTTCGATCGCCTGGGCCGGCTGACGCCGCCGGGAAGCGAGCGCCGCCGCGCCCTGCTGCTGATCGACCGCGACGGCAACCCCGTGGCGTGGGCCGGCGAGGGTCTGGTTCACGAGCCCGAGCAGTGGCCGCGATCGGGGCTCTCCTACCGCGCCGGCTTCAACTCCGTGACCTTCTACGCCGCCGAACCGCTGGACGAATCGCGGCGGCCGTGGCGGCTGGTGGCCGGCGCCAGCTTCCCGACCCGCCGGCTGCCCCAGGCGCCGGTGGCGGAGGCGGCCGGCGGTGCGGCGGCGCTGGCTCCGGCCGCCCTGATGGCGCGGCTGCATGGCGCCTGGGAACAGCTGGCTGCCGCGGCCCTGCCGCGGCGCTCGCTGCGCTGGTCGCTGGTCGACAACCCCACGCAGGCCCATCCGGGGTCGGTGGAGGTGCGGTTCGCCGGGGCGCCGACGCTCGAGGTCGAGCCGCTGCCTGCCAGCGCCGCCGGCGGCGACAACCCGAGCGCGGCCCCCGGCTGGCCGACCGGCCTGGCCTGGGCGGGCCTCGCCGCGGTGCTGCTGGCGCTGGGCGTGATGCGCGGCGTCGGCGTGGCCCTGCCGGCGATGTCGACGCTCTCGGGCAGCCAGGAGCGTGGTGCCGGCGTGCCGGCGCTGCTGCTCGCGGGCCTCTTCGCGCTGGCGATGCTCACCGGCGTGCCGGCGGCGGCAACGATGGCGCTGGAGATCGGGATGGCGCTGGCCCTGCTCAGCCTGGCGGTGGCGGGCGGCGGGGGGGCCCGGAGGGGTAGGCGCCTGGCCGGCCCAGCCCGGCGCCAGCGGCCTGCCCGCGCCGCGTCCGGGCCGAGCGCGGTGGCGGGGGTCGCCGCCGGCGCGGTCGCGGGTTCAGGCGACGGCGGTGCCGGTGGCGAGGCGGCGGCGGGGCGGGGGCGCGGTGGTCCGGCGGGGTGGGTGATGGCGGCAGGGGCCGCCGCGATCCTGCTGCTGTTCGCCGCGGCCTGGGCGGCGCAGCTCGCCGGCGGGCCCTTCGCCGCCGGCGACGGCCTGATGGTGCCGGCGACCGACTGGTGCATCCGGCTGGCCTGGAGCGGCGCCGCCTTCGGCCTGCTGAGCCTGGCGGCCCGGCGCGGATCGGCGAGCGCGCCGGCCGCCGGCGATCGCTGGATCTGGCTCGCCACCGGGCTGCTGCTGGCCGGGGCGGCGCTGTCGGAGGCGACCTGGGCGGCGGTGCCGCTGCTGGCGGCCGGCGGTGCCTGTGCGGCGCGCTTCGTCGACCGGCGGCGGCGCGGCCAGGGCACGGTGCTGGCGGCGATGGCGGTGATCGCCGCCCTGGCCGGAGCGGCGGTGTGGGAAACCGCCTATCGCGCGCGGCTGGCGACCTACGACGCCAGCGAGCTGCTCGCCCGCCTGGCGCCGCCGGCGCCGCGCGAGCTGGCGGCGCTCGGCGCCGAGGTCGGCGCGCACTTCGCACATCTCGACCTCGACGAGCTGGCGCCCCGCACGCCGGTCGGCCTCGATCCTCGGGACCTCGCCTACTCGCTGTGGCGCGCCTCGCCGCTGTCCCGGCCGAACGCCCTGTCGGCGGTCGCCGTCCGCTCCGGCAACGCGCTGGTGTCGTCGTTTGCGTTCGGCATGCCGCTCACCGCCGAGGGTGACATCGACGGCGAGCGGCTGAGCGGGTTGCGGCTGCCGGGGTGGCGGCCGATCGGCGGCGAGGCGCCGGTCAGGCTGGCGGACGGCCGCCCCGGCGTGGTGCGCTACTGGCTGCTGCCGCGCCCGGGCTTCCGCTTCCAGGACCGCCGGCGGCTGGTGCGGGTCGAGCTCGGCCTGCTGCGCGGCAACCCCACGCCGGAGCAGGTCGAGGAGCTGGCGGCGCCGGGGCTGTTCGCGCTGTATACCGCCCCGGACGGGCGAGCCGCGCTCTCTCCCTGGGCCGAGCGGCCGCCGCTGGCGGGCCGGCTGCGTGCCGCGCAGGCGGTGATCTCCGAGGTGGAGACCCCTTCGGGCAGGGCGCGTGCCTACGTGCAGCCGATGCCCGTGGCGACCGGCGGTGCGGCCGGGGCAGGGGGCGGGGCATCGCCGGCCGGCGCCTGGGAGGCCATCTACCTGCCGGACGAGAGCCCGCTGGCGGCGGTCGAGCGCACCGCCAACTGGGCCGTGGGCCTGCTGCTGGCGCTGGCCTGCGCGGCGCCGGCGGCGGCGCTGCTGGCGCTGCCGCGCAGCGCTTTCCGCGACCTGCTGCGGCGCACCGTGCGCTCCTACTCGCGGCGCCTGCTGCTGGTCTACACCGTGCTGCTGCTGCTGCCGCTGCTGGCGCTCAACGCCCTGCTGGTGCGCTCGGTCGGGCTCGACATGCTCAACCAGCAGGCGATCGCCGGCCAGGCGGCGCTGGCCGCCGCCGAGCGGCTGCTCGACGAGCAGATCCGCGCCGAGCCGGTGGGTTACGCCTTCGATCCCGGCACCTTCGATCCCAAGCTCACGACCATCTCGGAGCTGGTGCGGCGGCCGGTGAACCTCTACGGACGCAGCCGGCTCTCGGCGTCGAGCAAGCACGAGCTGTTCACCGCCGGCCTGCTGCCGACCCGCCTGCCGGGTCCGGTCTATTCGAGCCTGGCGCTGCGCGCCCGCAACCTCTACTCGCTGACCAACCGCGTCGGCGACGTGGAGTACCTCGAGCTGTACGCGCCATTGCACCTGGCCGGCGACGACCCGGCCGGCGAGCCGCGGCTGTTCGTGTCGCTGCCGCTGCTGGCGCAGCAGGAGGAGGCGGAGCGCCAGCTGGTCCACCTGCGCCGGCATGCCATCCTGGTGACGGCGGCGCTCTTCGCGCTGCTGGCGGCGGTGGGCAACCGGCTGGCGCAGAACTTCACCCGGCCGATCACCCAGCTGGTGGAGGGGACGCGGCGCATCGCCGCGGGCGCCCGCTCGCTCGACCTGGCGCCCACCGAGCTCGAGCTCGCCGCGCTGGTGGCGGCGGTGGACGACATGGCGCGGCGCATTGCCGAGGGCCGCGAGGGGTTGCTGCGCGAGAAGCAGGTGGTCGATCGGGTGGTGCAGAACATCGCCTCGGGGGTGGTGTCGCTCGACCGCGAGCGGCGGGTGCTGATGCACAACCGGGTGGCGGCGGAGCTCCTCGGGGTGGCGGTGGGCCAGAGCCTGGAGCGCCTGGTCGGCCGCGCCGAACGGCTGGCGCCGGTGGCCGCCTTCCTGCGCTCGGCCGGCGGCGAGATGGCGCGCGCCACGGTGCGCCTCGGCGACCCCGCCGGCGAGCGCGAGTGGTCGCTGGTGTGGGTGCCGCTGCCGGGCCAGGGCGAACCCTTCGCGCTGCTGGTGGTGGAGGACGTGACCGAGGAGCTGCGCGGACAGCGGCTGCTCGCCTGGGCGGCGATGGCGCGCATGATCGCCCATGAGATCAAGAACCCGCTGACGCCGATCCGGCTCTCCGCCGAGCACATGCGCGAGGTCTACCAGCGCGATCCCGAGCACTTCGCGGCGGTGTTCGAGCGCTGCACCGCCAACATCCTCACCCAGGTCGAGGAGCTGCGCTCGATCGCCTCCGAGTTCTCGACCTACAGCGCCATCCCGCGCATCGAGCCGCGCCCCGGCGACCTGACGGCCGCGGTCGCCGGCCTGGTCGAGGGCTATCGCGCCGCGCCGCCGCGCGGCGTCCGCGTCGACCTCGAGACGCCGAGCGGCGCGATCGAGGCGCGCTTCGACGCCAAGCTGCTGCCGCGGGCGGTGCGCAACCTGATCGAGAACGCGCTGCGCGCCAGCGCCGGCGGCGGCCGGGTGGTGGTGCGGGTGGAGCGGGTGGACGGCGCCGGCGGTGGCGTCGGCGGTGGCGCCGGCGCTGCACGCGGCAGCTTGGCGCGCATCGCGGTGCTCGATTCCGGTCCCGGCGTGCCGTCCGACCTGCTGGCGCGCATCTTCGACCCCTACTTTTCGACCCACGACACCGGCACCGGCCTGGGCCTGCCGATCGCCCGCCGCATCGCCGAAGAGCACGGCGGCGACATCGCCGCCCGCAACCGCCCCGGCGGCGGCCTCGAAGCCGTGATCACCATCCCCTGCGAGCCGGTGGGCGCCGCGGTCGGCGCCGGTCGAGAGAGCGCCGGCGCCGGCTGAGAGCGGCGGCGCCGCCGCGGCGTCTCCCCGGCGGCGACCGCCAGGGCGCCGCAGGAAACCCGAGGTTGGCGGGTTTTAGGAACCGGAGAGAGGGAGCGAGCGACTCCCGCACGAATTCCGGAATGGATTGCCAGGAAAGGAATTGATCATGCCCCAGCATGTCCGCAGGATGGCCTTCGTCTTGCTTTTCGTTTTCCTCGCCGCCACCCTTGGCTCCTCGACGGTCACCGCCGCGGCGGAGCCGCATCCACGCCTGCAGCACGCGATCACCTCGGTCCAGGCGGCGATCGAATACATGCAGAAGGCGCCGCATGATTTCGGCGGCCACCGGGTGGCCGCGATCGCCGCCTGCAACGAGGCGATCAATCAGCTGAAGATCGCCATCGAGTACGACCATAAGTAATCGCGCCGCGATTCCGGCGCGCGATCGCTGCACCGTGGCCCGGGCGGTCTCCGTCCGGGCCATTGCCGCATTCAGGCGGCGCGGGCGACCAGCGCCGGCGCCGCCGCGCCGGCGAGGATGCCGAGGGCCATGCCGCCCAGGCCGGCAAGGCCGGCGGGCAGGCAGCCGGTGGCGCCGGCGAGGATCGCCGCCGAGGCCGCTGCCAGCCAGAAGCGGCGGTCGCGGTGCCCCGGCAGGCGCGGGCCCAGGCAACCCAGCAGCAGCCCGGCCACCGCGCCCGCGACCAGGCAGAGCGGCGGCAGTGCCAGGCAGATGCTGCCGTCGCAGGCGTGGGCGGCGCGGGCGGCCGCCGGCAGCCAGCAGGGTGTCAGCCCGGCAAGGAAGCCCAGCCGGGCGCCGCGCGCCCAGGCGCCGCCGCGCCACAGGCAGGCGATGACCACGACGCCGAGCGTGCCGGCGCAGGCGGCGGGTCCGCCGGGGGCCGGGCAGCCGATCAGGGCGACCGCGGTAACGGCCACGGCGGCCAGGGCGCGGCCGAGCGCCCAGCGCAGGCGCCCGCGCTCGTAGGCGCGGCTGGCGCGGGCGGCGAGGTCGTCAGGGGCGACGGTCATGGTTCAGCCTCCAGGCGCCGCGCAAGCGGCCGAGGGCGCGCTCGACGCGCTTGCGGAAGGTGGGACCGGGGAGGTCGGGGCGCTCGCCGCGGGCGTAGGCGAGCAGGGTCTCGGCGTCGCCCGGGCGCAACGTCGCCAGCGCCGCGCCCAGGGTCCGCTCGAGGTCGGCGGCGACGGCGGCGTCCTCGGGCGAGGGCCGGGGGTCGGCGCGGGCGGCGAGGGCGGCGTCATCATGCTCGCGGCGGCGGCGGCGCCGCTGGCGCAGGGTGCGGATCTCGTAGGCGGCGATGCCCAGCACCCAGGACAGCGCGTCGCGCCCGCGGTCGAACTCGGCGGCGCGGGCGAAGACCCGGAGCAGGGCCTCCTGCGCCGCATCCTCGGCCTCCGCGGGCGGCAGGCAGCGGCCGGCGAAGCCGCGCAGCAGCGGCCAGAGGCGGACGAACAGCGGGTGGAACGCCGCGCGGTCCCCGTCCGCCAGCCGTTCCAGGTGACCCTGCAGCGCTTCCCGTTCGGCGCGCTCCACCCGCCGCGGCCTACCCTTGGCCTACTTGGAACACGCCGGCTCGCAGCAGTCCGGGCAGCAGCAACAGGAAGGAGCGTCGGCCTTGGCGGCGCCGCCCTTGGCATCCGCTGCCCACGCCGCCGCCGCCGGCACCGCCAGCGCCGCCACCACGACCAACCAGCTCAATTTGCGCATCATCTCGGTCTCTCCTTTCAAGGGCGTTCAGTCGCCCCGTCGAGAGAGATAGGCGCGAGCCCCGTCTGGCGTGACAGCCGTTGCACGCGCGATCTACCCAGGGTTGGCGGTCCCGATGCGTTGACGATGCTGCCAGTTTGTAATTACACTGTAGTGCATGGTGAAGCTCCGATTCGAATGGGACGACACCAAGAGCAAGGCGAATCGGAGAAAGCACGGAGTCTCGTTCGCAGAAGCGGCTACGGTGTTCTACGACGAAAGAGCACTGCTGATCGGTGATCCGGATCATTCGGATGATGAGGACCGCTTCTTCTTGCTGGGGATGAGCATCAGGCTCCGGAGCCTTGTCGTCTGTCATTGCTATCGCGAGGCGGAAAGCGTCATTCGTATCGTCTCGGCGCGCAAGGCCGATCGGTCGGAGCGAGAAGAGTACTACCTGAGGATCGAGTCATGAGAAAAGCCTACGACTTCTCGAAAGCGACCCGAAACCCTTATGCCAAGCGGTTGAAGAAGCAGATCACCATCCGCCTGGACGTCCAGACGATCGACTACTTCAGGAAGCTATCCGGCGAGCTTGGCATTCCGTATCAGACGCTGATCAACCTGTATCTGCAGGACTGTGCGTGGAGCGGTAAGAGGCCCTCGACCACTTGGCGGACCGCTGCTTCTGGCTCGTCATAGCAGACCGCCGGTGATCCGGCCATTCACCTGGGGCGGCTCGCGGCCGCAACTCCGGCGGTCGCCGGTGGCGGCACTCCTGCCGTCTCGCCAGCGGGGGAGCGCCAACTCTGCAGGCGCAGCCCGACGCCGCTGGCGGGGGAGAGGGGCGCGGCGAGCACCAGCGTCACCCGCGATCCTGCTGCCGGCATCGCGAAGCGCTCGGTGACGAAGAGCGCCGAGCCGGCCTCCCGGCGGGCGAAGATCGGCGACAGCGGCTGGCCCGCCAGCAGGACGTCTTGCAAGCTCTCGGGCTCGGCGCCCGGCGGCAGCCGGACCTCCAGCGATGCGACGCCGGCACCCTGGCCATCGGCGGGCAGCTCCGCCGCCAGGCGCTCGGGCGCTCGCGGCAAAGGGGAGAGCTCGAGCCGCCGCGGTGTGCCCCGCGCCTGCCAGCGATGAACGATGACCATCACGGCCCGCCCGCGACCGCGGAACGGGCGGGGCTCGATGCGGACGACCTCCGCGCCGGGCCTCTCGATCCGCTGGCGGTAGAATCCGCCTCCCGGCCGGTCGAGCCCGTCGGCGTGGAAGATCTCGGCGTCCGCCCGATCGAGCTCCTCGGGCGCCATCTCGCGGAGGTTCCTGACCTCGAGGACGATCGCCGGGCTGCTGTACCAGCGCGCGTCGGCGTCCTCTTCGCGGACCGCCACCCGCCAGCCCAGCGGCAACAGGCGCTCCTGCAGGCAGTCCTGGGCCAGCGACTGAGTGGTCGGCACCCAGGTGTCGTAGACGTAGGCGTTGGCCGGCGCGGCGAGGAAGCAGGCGGCGGCGAGCGCCGCCGCGGCGAGCGCCAGCCGCTGCCACCTCCGGAGGCGCGGCGCCAGCCAACGCCACCCGCGCAGCAGCATCCAGGCGGCGCCGAGGGCGACGAACGGCGCGACCGGCAGCCAGTTGTGCTCGCTGGGATTGGTGGTGCCGGCGGCGGTGAAGAGCGCGAACGCCGCGACGTAGGCCGCCATCATCGGCGGCCCGAGCCGCCGCGCCCGCGGGCTCGCCGGCGGCAGCCGCGCCGCCGCCACCGGCGCGAGCAGCAGGCCGGCGAGACCGAGCGCCCCGATCACCGGGCCGTGGAAGCTCTCCGACAGCAGCGCGCGCGGCCCCTGCGCCAGCACCGTGAGATGCGAGCTGTGCAGCAGCGCCCCTTTCATCGAATAGTCGCGCCAGGTGCGGCCGAAGCTCCAGACGTAGAAGCCGGGGTCCAGGGCCAGGAAGGGGGTGAAGAGCAGGCAGACGGCGACCGCGGCGAATCCCGCCAGCAGCAGGGCGCCCCACCGCTCGCGGCGGCGCCAGCCGCCGCCGGCGAGCGCCGCGACCGCGAGCGGGACCGCGATCGGCGCGGCGTTGAACTTGGTGGCGAGGGCCAGCCCGACCGCGGCTCCCGCGCCGGCGAAGCGCCGCCAGGTCGGCCGCTCCGCCGCCGCCAGGCTGGCGGCGAAAGCGCCGAGCGAGGCCGCGACCAGCAGGATGTCGGGTTTGAAGATCGCCGACTGGCGCAGGTGCCACGGCACCACCGCCAGCAGCAGCGCGGCGCCGACGCCGGTCGCCGGCGAGTCCAGGCGCCGCCCGATCCGGTAGGTCAGGTAGAGCGAGAGAGTGCCGGCGAGCGCCTGCAGCAGGCGGCAGAGCAGATAGCCGGTCGGGCTCAGGTCGTCGTCGCCGGCAAGGACCGCGAAGAGCGGGCGGCCGGTCAGCCGGTGCAACCCTTCGCTGGCCCACAGCAGTGCCGCGTGCGGCAGGTAGGACAGGCCCGGGTGGAGACCGTTCGCCGGCCGCAGCTCTCCGTCCGCCAGCAACGAGCAGAGGTTCTCCACGCTGAACTGCTCATCCCAGAACCGGCCCCTGTCCAGCCCGGGAAGGGCCAGCCACACCCGCATCCCGCAACCCCAGATCAGGATCAGGGCGAGGGCGAGAGCGGCGCCGGTGAAGCGTCGGGTTGGTCCCGTCTCCGCCAAGATGGCGGCAAGTATAAGCTAGCGCACTGCGTCGCAAATCCCGCATCCCATCCGCCGGCCCGCCGGCCCCCTGGCGGCTTGCGACCATGTGATGCCGAGCCCGCGCCAGAACGCAATCCTCGCCGGTTCGTTCGCCTGCCTGCTGGCGCTCATCGCCGGCGTCCATCTCATCCGGCTCGACAGCGTGCCGCGCGGCCTGTTCGTCGACGAGAGCTCGATCGGCTACAACGCCGCCAGCATCGCCGAGAGCGGCGAGGACGAGGACGGGGTCGCGTTCCCGGTCTACTTCCGGGCCTTCGGGGAATACAAGAACCCGCTCTACATCTATGCCGCGGCGCTGATCTTCCGGCTGGCCGGGGTGTCGGTCCAGCTGCTGCGCCTCACCAGCTGTCTGTTCTTCGCCTTGCTGCTCTGCGGCGTCGGCTGCCTGGTCAGGCGGCTGTTCCCGAGCTCGCCGGCGACGACGCTCTACGCCGTCGCCGCGGCCGGCTTCCTGCCCTGGTTCTTCACCTGCTCCCGGATCGCCTTCGAGGTCATCTCGCAGCCGGCGGTGGTCGCCTGGATGCTTTACGCCGCCTTCGTGGTCTACGAGAGCGAGCGCTGGCGGCTCTGGCATGCCTTCGGCTTCGGGTTGCTCGCCGGCGTGTCGGTTTACACCTATTCGACGGCCCGCCTGCTGACGCCCTGCTTCGCCGCCGCCCTGGTGGCGGCCTATGGCGGGCGGCGCTTCTGGCGCCGGCACGCGACGGCCCTCGCGGGCGGCGCGCTGGCCCTCATCCCGTACGTCGTCTTCGACCTGCGGAACCCCGGCGCGCTCTCCCGGCGCTTCCTGCATCTGACCTGGCTCTTCGACGACTCGCTCTCGCCGGCTCGCAAGCTGGCGACCTTCTGCGGCAACTACGCCATCTACTGGAGCCCGCGCTACCTGCTGCTGGAAGGCGACCTCAATCGCCGCAACTCCACCGGCCACGCCGGCGAGGTCTATGTCGTGGTCTTCGCCCTGGCGCTGGCCGGCGCGGCGGGGCTCGCCCGGCGGGGCGCTGGCGGCCGGGGCCGGTTCGTGCTGTTGCTCGGCCTCAACCTCGCCGCGGCGCCCGTGGCGGCCGCTCTCACCTCGGGCACCTCGGCGCTGCGGAGCATCCTCGTCGGCCTCTACCTGCTGATCTTCTCCTGCTTCGGCTTCGCCCTGCTGGCTGGGCTTCGCGACGCGCGGTGGCGCGGCGCCGCCCTGGCAGCGGTCGCGCTCGCCCTTGCCTTCGAGAGCGGCCGTTACCTCACGGACTACTTCGGTCCTTATGTCGCGGAGTCGGTCGCGGCCTTCGGCAGCTGGGATTTCCGCGGCGCCCTGCTCACCGCGCTGGCGCAGCGGCCCGACCGCATCGTGATCTCGCAGAAGGGCAACCAGCCCTACGCCCATCTCGAGTTCTACCGCCGGACCCTGTCCCGCCCGCCGGCGATCCCGATGGAGATGGCGGACGAGAAATGGCCGCGGGCCGCGCCGGGCGTCTGCATCCTCTTCTTCAACCCGAACGCCTATCTCCCCGACGCGGAGCGGTTCGAAAGCCGGACCTGGGGTCAGGACGACCCGACGATCCTGCGCTGCTTCGGGCCGCCCGTCCGCGCGCCGGCGGGCCGCTAACGCGGAATTTCGACGATCTGATCGGCGAAGGAGAGCTCGCCGGTAAGCTCGTCGCGCACCGCCACCGCCACGTCGTTGTGACCCTTGGGAAGGGGCATGGCGACCTCGTAGTGAAAGGTGCGCTGGCGGAGGGACGCCGAGTCGGTGGCCGGAAAGTGGAGCGGCACGGTGCGGCGGCGGACCGGAGAGGCGTTGCCCTCGGCGTCGCGCGACACCAGGTAGACGGTGATCATGCCCTGCAGCAGGCGGGTATCGGCGCCGCCGCCGGATACCAGCATGACGTCGCGCAGCGGCACGGTCACCCGCAGGCGCGCCGTCCGCGGCGCATCCTCTCGCCGCGGCGCCTGGGGCGCCAGCTCGAGGCCGAGAGGGTTCTCCCCGACCCGGTAGTAGAGCCGGGTCAGCAGCTGGTCGCTGGCCTCCTGGTCGTCGGTCTTGAGCGCGTAGGATCGGCGATGGCGAACCCGCAGCCCCGGCCGGGTGAGCTCCACCCGCAACCGCCGGATGTGGCCGTCGCCGGGGTTCGGTGCCGGGTAGCCGAGCAGATAAAAGCTCTGGTCCTGCGCGACGTCGCCGAGGTCCTTCTCCAGATCGGCGCCGTTGTAGATCAGCCTGCCGCCGGTCTCGGTGGCCATGAAGAAGACCGCGTCGAGCTGATTGGCCGCGATGCCGCCTTGCACCAGGGCCGAAGGTCCGTTGCCGGTGGCGTCCGTCCGAATGGATGAGCTGAGCGGCGTGGGGCCGCCAGGCACCAGGGTGTACAGGCTCACGCCCTGGCCGCTGGCGCGCGCCGCCAGGGCTTCCCACTCCTTCGAGGTGTCGTAGGTAAGGGCTTCGAGACGCAGCTTCTCGGGATCGGGCCGGACGGCCTGCTCCGAACTGCTCAAGGCAGCGACATCCTTCGCGCCGCTGATGCCGGAGGCCGCGCCGCTGCCACCGCAAAGCTCGAGGAAGGTGTCGTACGCTTCCTCCCCCGGACGCAGGGGAATGCCGTCGCTGACGTAGAGCACCACCTTGCGCCCCGGCAGGCCGTCGAGGGTGCCGAGCAGCCAGCCGATGGCGCCGAGCGAGCGCCGCACCTCGCTGCGCCTGTCCTCCGCGTAGGCGCGCGCGATGTCCGCCCCGAACAGGCAGGGGCGGTCCTTCTGCGTGGCGTCGAGCTTCAGGGAGTTCTGGGTCGAGAGCCACTCCTCCTCGGAGTTGATCTGCCGGGTGGAGAACCTGGTGGCGGCCTTCGCCAGAGCCGCCGCCAGGTCGCGAGTGTTGGCGGTGAACGGCAACACCGCCTCCACGCCGCCGTCGAGGCGCCAGATCGTCACCTGGCTGCCAGGGGGCAGGCGCTTGCCGAGCACCCTGGCGAGGGTGGCGTAGAGCGCCACGCGATCTGGCGCCCGCGTGTGCTGCTCGTCGAGCACCAGGACCACGCGGACCGGCGGGCCGGCCGTGGCACCGTCGGCGCCGCCCGGCGCGGCGGCGCTGCCGGTGCGCTTGCCTCCCGCGACCCAGGCGAAGCTCTGCAACTCGATCGGTCGCCCGTCTTCGAAGACCCGGAAATCCCGGGCGGCGAGATCGGCGACCGGGTGCCCCTCCGGGTCGGTCACGAAGACCTCGAGGCTGACCTGGTGCACGTCCACGCGCTCGGCGAACGAGGGTAGGGCGGGGACGGCAGCCGGCAGGAGGGTGCCGAGGATCGTTGCCGCGATCGCGTAGAGCATTGGCTGCTCCTTTTTTGACAAATACAGAATGCAATAGGCCATTAGGTTTGTCAAGATAATGAGGCATGTTGCAATTTAGCGCCGCAGCGCTTCAGCCGCAGCGCTTCAGCTACAGCGCTTCACCCCCGAGCGGACAGCTGCCGCTCGGGCGGACGCCTCCCGCCGGCCGCAACCAGGAACCTGCTCCAGCGGTGGCGGAACCTGCTCTAGCGGCGGCGGGTGGGGAGGGAGCGGCGGGAGGAGCCGAGGGTGCGGGCCGGGCGGTGCTCGACGTAGGGGGGCACGCCGGGGATGGTGCAGCGCGGCAGATCGAGCCCCAGCGTCTGCTCGATGTCGCGGATCAGCGGCTTGTCCAGCCAGGTGGCGATCGAGGAGACCAGCCCGACGGCGGCGCCGCGGGCGGTGCGGCCGGCGCGGTGGATGTAGTCCTCGACGTTCTCCGGCATGTCGAAGTTGATGATGTGGCTGGTATGCGGCACGTCGATGCCGCGGGCGGCGATGTCGGTGGCGACCAGGATGCGGTGCTCGCCCTCGCGGAAGCCTTGCAGCGCCTGCACCCGCTGTCCCTGCGACAGGTTGGAGTGGATACGCTCGACCGGATGTCCCTCGCGCTCCAGCACGCCGGCCAGCCATTCGGCGTCGCTCTTGCGGCGGATGAACACCAGGGTGCTGCCGAGCTCCTGGCGGAGCAGGGCGAGGATCAGGGCTTTCTTGTTTTCCGGATCCACGAGGTAGAGCCGGTGGCTGATGCCCTGGGCCGCCTTGCCCTCGGGCGTGATGTCGATGACCGCCGGGTCGCTCATGAAGCGCTGCGCCAGGCGCTCGATGATCGGCGGCATGGTCGCCGAGAACATCAGCGTCTGCCGCTGATCGGGGACCTCTTGCAGGATGCGCTGCACCTGTGGCAGGAAGCCCAGGTCGAGCATGTGGTCGGCCTCGTCGAGCACCAGGACCTGGATCTCGTCGAGCCGCACGTTGCCGCGCTCGAGGTGGTCGAAGAGCCGTCCGGGCGTGGCGACCACGATGTCCGGGCGCTGGCGCAGGCCGTGGATCTGCGGCCCCATCTTGACGCCGCCGATCAGGCAGACGGTGCGCAGCTGGTGGTCGCCGCCGAACAGGTCGAGGAACGCCTTGGTCTGCAGGGCGATCTCCCGGGTCGGCGAGAGGATGAGGCCGCGCAGGCCGCGGCCGTGGGTGAGCCGCTCGGCGAGTGGCAGGACGAAGGCGGCGGTCTTGCCCGAGCCGGTCTCGGCAAGGCCGATGAGGTCGCGGCCGGCGAGCGCCACGGGGATGACCGCCGCCTGGATGGGAGTGGGATGGGCGAAGCCGATCTCGTGCACCAGCTTCAGGATCGGCTCGGAGAGCCCGAGGGCGGCAAAGGTCTTATCGGTGGTCTGGACAGGATGCTGAGGGATGGCGAAGGTCTGCATGTAGGGCCGCTTATAGAACAAGTCGCCGGGGCACCACAAGCGCCGGGGCAGGGTCGCAGGCCGGGCCAGGGCCTCGTTGCAGCTCGATGGGCCGGGGTGGAACGCGGCGAGGCCCGCCAGTCCTCGAGGCCGCTCGGCGACGGAGGAGCGTACAGGCGCTCCAGGCGGCCCCGGGACGATGCTAGTGTCCTGGATCAGAGTCTCGCACCCTGATTCTCCGATCCTCTCCGATTCCGTTCTGGCGGGACCCAGCTCTCCATGCAATCGTCGAGCCTTGCCGCCTTCGCCGCGGAGGCCCTCGCCGCCGGTGCCTTGGTGCTTCGGCAGCTCGTGGCCGGTCTCGCCCTGGCGGTCACTTCCTACATCGCTGGCCGCACGCTGCTCGGCATCTTGCTGCCGTGCCATGGGCGCCCGCGGCGTGCGGGCTCGGAGCCAGATTTGGTGGCCGAGGAAGGCGTTGCCGCGGAAACGGCGGTGGTGGCGACTGCCCTCGGCTTGGCGGTGGTGGCCGAGGCTGGGCTGCTGCTCGGCCTGGCCGGCTGGCTCAGGCCGGGACCGGTGCTGCTGGTCGTGCTCGGGATTCACCTGGCCGGCCTGCCGGTCTGGCGCTCGCTGGTGGGGGAGCTTCGAAGCTCGGCTGCCGGCCGGGTGCCGCGCCCTGGGCAGCCTCGCCGGGGGCGGCGGCGCCTCCTCCGCCCGGCCGCTTGGGTCTTCGGCATCCTGCCGTTCGCGCTGCTGACGCTCTACCCGCCGACTGCCTTCGACGCCACGCTCTACCACCTGCCCTTCGCGCGCGCCTTCGCCGCCACCGGCTCGCTGCCGTTCCTGCCCGCGATGCGCATCCCGATCTTCCCGCAGCTGCTCGAAACGCTGTTCGCCCTCCTGCTACCTTTTGCCGGCGACCTTGCGGCCCACGCCGTCGCGCTCATCGCCACCATCCTGACGGCCTCTCTGCTGCTGCTCTGGGGCAGGCGGGTGTCGCCAGCGGCAGGGTGGATCGCGGCGGCGGCCTTCGCCGGCAGCCCCTTGGTGGTCTACCTCGCGGGGACCGCCTACGTCGAGCCCGGGCTGGTGCTGTTCGCGACGGCGGCCTGCTATGCGGCAGCCCGCTGGCGCGACGGCGGCGGGGAGGGCTGGCTGACCCTGGCGGCGCTCTTCGCCGGCGCCGCCGCCGACACCAAGTACCTCGGCCTGCTGGTGCTGGCGTCGGTCGCCCTGGCCGCCGCCGTGGTCACGCCGGCCGGTCCGGCAGTGCCACGATGGCGCCGGCTGGCGAGGGTGGCGGCAGCAGCTGGCATCGCCATCGCGCCCTGGTATGGGCGGATCGTCGCCGCCACCGGCAATCCGCTGTTCCCGTTCCTGCCCGAGGTCTTCGGCTCGTCGCCATGGAGCCCCAAGGGGCTCGGGCGGCCGGCCGGCTTCCAGCGGCATCTCGGTCGGCTTGCCCTGGACCTGGTGCGCCTTCCCTGGGATGTGGTCTTCGCGCGCCGGCGGCTGGGCGGCTACCCGCCATACTCGCCCATCTTCCTGCTCGCGCTGCCGGCGCTCCTGGCGGCTGCATGGCGCCGCCGGCGGGTGCGCCTCCTCCTGCTCGCGGCCGCCGGCTACGCGGCGGTGGTCCTCGCCCTGCTGCCCGATGCGCGATACCTGCTGGTGGCGCTGCCGCTGGTGTGCCTGGCCGTGGGCGAGAGCCTGGCCGCGCCGCTCACCGCTCGCGCGCGCCGGCGGCGGCTGGACGGACGGCCGGCCGCGGCGGCCGGCATGGTGCTGGCGCTTGCCATCTTCCTGCCGGGATGGAGCTACGCCGGTTATTGCCTCTACCGCCAGGGTCCGGTGCCGGCGACGCCCGCCGAGCGCGAGGCCTACCTGGCGCGCTGGCTGCCGGCCTACCCCTCGATCCGCTATCTCGATCGTGCCTGCGGCGGCTCGTACACGCTCTATGCCATCCACGCCGAGAACATGGCCTACTTCGCCGCCGGCCGCTTCCTCGGCGACTGGACCGGCCCCGCCGCCTACGGGCTGATCCTTCCGGCCGACGGCGACCCGCTCGTCCTTTACCGGCGTCTGCGTGCGATCGGCGTCGACCACCTGTTGACGGTCGCCGGCGATCGCGACCTGCCGATCTTCAGCGCGCGGTTCGCGAGCCTCTTCCAGGTGATCTACCGGGACGGCCGGGTGTTCCTGTTCGCCCTGCGCGGCACCAGCTGCCGGCCGCCGGCGTAGATCCGGCGTCACCCACCGCGAGGCGGCGGCTGGTTTTCCAGGAGTCCCAGCTCGCGGTAAATGCCCAGCCATGCGGCGAGAGTGGCGGCGGCTGCCCCCGGCGCCTCAGCCGGGTCGGGCGGGTGCGGCAGCGCCGTCGCAGGTGGCAGGTCGAGCCGGCCGTCGAGCAGGTCCGCGAGCAGGATGGCCAGGGCGGCGCCTGCCGCGGCCGGATCGTCGGCGAGCGGGGCCGCCAACAACAGGCCGGAGCCGGCGGCGACGATGCGCTCGGCCGGTGCTCCGAGGTCGAAGGCGACCACCGGCACGCCGGCGACGTTGCACTCGTCGAGCGCCAGACCGTAGGACTCCGGCACCACCGAGAGCAGCAGCGCCAGGTCGACGCGGTCGCGGCGCAGCAGCGCCGGCAGCGAGCCCGCGCGGTAGTAACCGCGCACCCGCAGGCCGGGAAGGCGGCGCCAGCGGGCCAGGATCTCGCGGTCGCCGCCGCCGTAGGCGGAGAAGCGGAGCCGGCGGCCCGCCGCCGCCAGGCGCTCGACGGCAGCAGCGAAGACCAGGGCGCCCTTGTGCGGCTGGACCGCTCCCACCCAGGCGACGTGGCGCGGTGGGCCGGGCCGGACGCTCCGGGCCGGCGCCGGGTGGGTGCCCGCGGCTGCCGGCGCGATCACCCGCGCGACGGCGCGGCCGGCGCCGGCGAACAGCTCGTCGTGGGCCTTGGAAAGGAAAGTGGAAGGGTAGATCACGGCATCGGCGCTCGCCAGGAGCTGGCGCGCCAATTCGCGCCGCTCCTCTTGATAGCCGGGCGGCAGGCCGGCGAAGTCCCGGCCGAGGCAGCGTTCGCAGCGCAGTGAGTCGCGCGAGTAATGGCAGAAGCGCGGCGGCGCCGGCGGCGCCGGGCTTTCGAGCAGGTGCGGCCGCGGGCAGAAGGCGGCGAAGTCGTGGATTGCCAGCACCAGGCGCAGGCCGGCCGCCTGGCGCAGGCGCAGCAGCGAGGCGAGCGGCATCCCGGCCAGCCCCTCGACCTGAACGGTCGTCGCGCCGCAGCACGCCGCCGCCCAGGCGACCGCGCGCTCGAGCCGCGGGTCGGTCAGGGCGGTCGCCGGGAGCGGCTTGAAGTCGCCGCGCGGCTGCCGCCCGAGATCGCCGTCCGGTGGCCACCGCAGGGCGCGGCGATCGCCGCCCGCTTGCAGCTCGAGCCGGAAGCCGCCCCCGGCCGCCGCGGGCTCCCGGTAGAGCAGGGCCACCGGGCGCCGCTCGGCTTCCGCCGCGAGCCGCCAGCGCAGCTGCGCCTGGACACCCCCCAGACGGGGCGCCGGGGCGGTGGCGGCGAGGTTGAGGACGGCACAGGAGAATCCCGCCGGAGGGGCCTTGGCGGGCCGGAAGGAGCGCCGGCGCCGCGCTTCGGCCAGACGGTCGCGGAGCCGCTCGGCGACGGCCGCCACGCCCTCGGCGCGCAGCACCCGCCAGACCAGCGGGGCGTTCACCGCGGCGCCTCGCCGCCCTCGCCGGGCGCCTGACCGGCGAGGATGCGCCGGTAGATCTGCTCGATCTCCTCGGCATGCTCGGCAGCGCCCTTGACCGCCGGCAGCCGCTGGCGCCAACGCGCCAGCAGCGCCGGCTCGGCGATCAGGCGGTCGATCCACCGCCGCAGGTCCGTCGCGTCGCCGGGCTCGAACAGCGCGCCCGCACCGCCGTCCGAGTCCGCGGCACCCTCGGCCGGCTGCGGGAAGAGCTCGGCCAGCGCGCCCCGCCGGCTGGCCAGCACCGGCACGCCGTGATGCAGCGCCTCGCGGGCGACCAGGCCGAAGGACTCGAGGCCCAGGGAGGGCACGATCAGCACGTCCAGCGCCGCGAAGACCTCGGCCTTGTGCGCCTCCTCGAAGCGGCCGGCGAGGGTGATGGCGCCAGGGCTGGCGCCGGAGTGGTCACCGGAGCGGACCGCGCCGGCCGCGGGACGCCCGCCGCCGTCTCCCGGCGGCACCGCGAGGTCGGCTCCCAGCGCCGCCAGCTCGCGGGCATAGTCCGGAGCGATGGCCGGATCGCCCCAGAGCGTCAGCCGGGCGGCGGCCGGATCGATGCCGGCAAAGGCCTGCACCGCCACGTGGCTCCCCTTGTGGGGCAGGATCGAGCCGATCACCCCGAAACGCAACGGCGCTCCCGGCGGGCGCGGCGGCCGCGGCGCCGGCGCCGCCAGCTCGACCCCATAGGACAACACGTGCGCCGGATCGCCCGGGCGCAGCAAACCCAACCGCAGGTAGCTCGCATGCAGGAAGCGGGACGGCATGACGTAGGCGCTGGCGCCGCGCAGCGCGCGGCCGGTGGCGGCGGCGCGGTAGCGGTAGAGGAGACGGTTCCAGGCCGCCGCCGGCGGCAGGCCGGTGAGCGGCAGGCAGGCCGCACACTTGCCGGGCTCCGGCCCGCTGCACAACCGGCGCTCGCGATCGCAGAGGTTGGCGCGCGCGCAAGGCGTCCACCAGTCGTGGATCTGGTAGAGCACGGGGATGCCGCGCCGCCGCGCCATCGCCGGCAGGCTGGCGGCGAGGCCGGCAAGGTGATGGACGTGCACGAGCTGGGGCCGGACCTCGTCCAGCAGGCGGGCGAACTCATGCTCGACCGGCCGGCTCGCCAGGGCGTTGCGCGAGCGCGGGTCGCGCTCCTCGAAGTTGCGCACCAGCAGGCGGACGCGGGCGCCGCCGTCGAGCAGCTCGAGGGCGTCGCCCAGGCCGCGCGCCGGATCGGCGATACGGCTGAGCACGGTCACCTCGCGGTGCTCGGCCTGGCGGCGCACCAGCCATGCGGCGTAGAGCTCGGTGCCCGCGTGGTTCCAGGGCGGCCAGCCGTGCACCAGGTGCAGCACCCGCGCCGGTCCGTCGGGGCGGCCGGCCGCACCGGCGGCCCGCCGCGGCGGCGCGACCGCCGCCAGCACCCGCTCGCGCAGCGGCAACAACGGGTCTGCGCGCACGAAGTGGGCGACCGTCGCCAGGTATTCGGGATGGAGGCGCGCCAGCTGGCCGTGGGCGGCGGCGACGCGACGGCGCCGGGAGGTCCCGAAGCTGCGGTGCCCCTCGTGGAACACGAAGGTCGTGTCGTCGAGCACGTGGGCGTAGCCGGCCTTGAGGGCCCGCATGCAGAACTCGCTCTCCTCGCCGTAGCCGAGCCCGAAGCTGCGCTGGTCGAAGGCGCCCAGCTGGGCGAGCGCCTTGCGCTTGACGTAGAGGCAGACCCCGACCCCGGTGGGGAGCCGCGGGTAGGCGCCGAGGGCGCGCTCCTCGACCAGCCGGCCGAAGCCGTCCACGTCCCATCCCGCCGGCAGCGCGTTGGCTTCGAGGAAGCGCGGCAGCGAGCAGATCGTGGCACTGTTCGAAAACGGCGTCGCGGTGGCGATCTCGGGCGCCGAGCGGGCGGCGCGCTGAAGCTTCTCGAGCCACCCCGCCGTCACCTGTGTGTCGCTGTTGAGCAGCACCACGTCGCGGTCCGATTCGCCGATGCCGCGATTGATCGCGGCGACGAACCCGCCACGCCGCGGTAGTGCGATGACTTGGATGTCGAGCCGCCGCCCGGCGCCGCCTGCGGCGCCCGCGGCCGGCGCGGGGCCGCCGCCGCCGCTGCCGGCCGCAGGAGTCCCGAGGCCCCCCGCCCCCACCGCGGCCAGCACCTCGCCGACCGCCGGCGGCTGCGGGCCGTCCAGCACCAGCAGCAGGCGGTGGCGCGCGAGGTCGGTATGGGCGAGCAGCGCGCGCAGGCAGCGGTCCAGGGGCGCCGCCGCGCCATAGATCGGGACGATGACGTCTACCGGCCCTGGCGGCCCGTCGGGGGGCACGCGGCGCGGGTCGCCGGCCAGGGGCAGCGGCCGGCGCCGCAGCCATCGACCCAGCGCCGCGGCAATCGGCTGGTGGGATGGCGGCGGCGGCTGGTCGGACGGCGGCTCGGCGGCGGCAGCGGCGGGCATCGTTGGGCTTGAGGACGGGACCGCCCCGCGGCCTCATCGCCAGGTCGCGGCAGGCGGCTGCGGCAAGCTATCACGCCCCACCGCAGGGGCAGCCCGGGCCGGCGGATGCAGGCGGTGCGATAAGCTGCGCGCCATGGCCGAGGCCGGGAACCCACGCGCCGGATCCGTCTGCGTCACCGGCGGCGCCGGCTTCATCGGCTCCCATGTCGCCGAGGCCTTCCTGGCCGGCGGGCGGCAGGTGCTGGTGATCGACGACCTGTCGAGCGGCCGGCGGCAGAACCTGCCGGCGGGAGCGGAGCTGGCGGAGCTCGACATCCGCTCGCGGGAGGCGGCCGAGCGGGTGGAGCACGGCGGCTTCGACCTCCTGGTCCACCATGCCGCGCAGATGGACGTGCGGCGCTCCGTCGCCGACCCGGTCTTCGACGCCGGCGTCAACGTGCTTGGCAGCCTCAACCTGCTGGAGGCTGCCCGCCGCGGCGGCGTCCGCCAGGTGATCTTCGCCTCGACCGGCGGCGCCATCTATGGCGAGCAGGACGTCTTCCCGGCCGGCGAGGACCACCCGGCGCGGCCGGTCTCGCCCTATGGCGTCAGCAAGCTGGCGCTCGAGCGCTATCTCTACTACTACCACGTCGCCTGTGGCATGGCGGTGACCTGCCTGCGCTACGCCAATGTCTACGGCGAGCGCCAGAGCTCCCAGGGCGAGGCCGGCGTGGTGGCGATCTTCCTCGACCGCCTGCTCGCCGGACGGGCGCCGACGATCAACGGCTCCGGGATGCAGACCCGCGACTACGTGCACGTCGCGGACGTGGTGCAGGCCAATCTCGCCGCCGCCGGCCGGCCGGGATTTCACGTCTACAACGTCGGCACCGGCATCGAGACCACCTTGGTCGATCTCTACCGCGCGCTGGCGCGTGCCGCCGGCAGCGTGCTGGCGCCGGTGCACGGACCCGCCAAACCGGGCGAGCAACTGCGCTCGGTGGTCGACGGCCGCCGGATTCGCCGCGAGCTCGACCTGCCGGAGCCGCTC
>Ga0210405_10000740_pt1 | contig 40806 bp, 38 predicted proteins | sample IncBWH11MmetaG_FD_155492 | JGI IMG/M metagenome (GOLD analysis project Ga0210405, IMG submission 155492) | Forest soil microbial communities from Barre Woods Harvard Forest LTER site, Petersham, Massachusetts, United States - Inc-BW-H-11-M | ecosystem: Environmental > Terrestrial > Soil >... | reverse complement strand
ACCGGAAACACCCGGCATTCCCCGCGCAATGGTTTTACGGCTTATATCGCGCTCTCCCCGGTGACCGGGCTTGTTTGCCACCGTCGCCTGCGGAAATACCTTCCGCACACTTGACGCCAGCGTCGGGGCGTCAGGACCACACGACTTCGCCGTCCGCGGATCAACGTCATTCGTCGCTGACATGCCCGCGTCCACCGCATCCCGCACCCAACGTCCGTGACGATCGCGCAAACGCCCCTCTTGAGGGGCACGGGATGGAGGGGAATGTGCCGCTGATTTGGGGTTGAGATCAACGCCGCCGATTGCGGCAGATTGGCACGACGGGCAAAGCGGAAATTTTTTCAGTCACGAGTAGACAGGGCAAATCAGTTTGGTCCGCCACGACAAGCAGTTTTCTGGCGTATATCGATGGAGCGGTTTCGGCGGCGTGCCTTGCAGTCCCGTCGAACAATGTCCGCCGTTCCGGCCAACACCGAACTCGCTTTGAGGCAACAAGACTTCGGCTTTTTGGACCAATTCGGACATCTCCACAGGAGACTTTTATCGTACTGTGATGGCGACCGCAGCCAGAGCGGCAGGCAACGACCAGGCCCAGTCTGCCAATAGGGAAACGGCGGCGGTCCCCACGACACAGCCCAAGAGAAAGCCGAACAGAAGATAAAGCGACCGTCTTAAGCGGCCGGCATCAACCGGCAGCAGCGGATGGCGGCTCGACAGGTCCATTAGCGACAGCACTGTGTTGGTCAAATTGCCGGTCATCACTGCTGTCGAGATTGCATCCGGAATCGCCAAGCGGAGGAGAGCGTACTGACACGCCATTGCGGAAACGGCGATCATCACGGCGATGGCGGCCATCAAACCGTGCGGGCTGCCAGAAGGCTTGGCGAAAATGCTGAAAATCAGGAGCACGGCGAGCAGCAGAAATTGAACCAAAAGCAGCAGCCGCGCCAGGCTCGGACCGCGCCGATGCGAAGCTTCGGCGATCAGCCAGACGACCGCCAGAGCCAGCATGAAAACAGGAATGGCCAGCGCCTGCGCCAGGTTAAACCGGCCGCCATGCACCGCCGCGGCGGCAGCCACCACGAGGTTGCCGGTGATGTGGGCGGTGAAGATATTGCCAAGAGTAAGGAAGCCGGTGAGGTCGACCATTCCCGCGATGACACTGAGTAACGGCGGCAGGCGCGCCTCCAAACGCGACAACTCTACCGTGCCATCCGACGGAAGGGCCCAGTTTCGAAGCGCCGTGGAACCTCTAGCGAGCGTTGACATGTTCGGTCGCTCCCAGGAGTGTCGTTTGCGTCGATAGGTTGCCGAGGTAGTCGACGATCATCTTCGGGATGATGAGGCCGAGGCTCATCGCTAGTATGATGATCGAGGCGGTCATTCCCGCCGAGATTGTTCCCTGTATCAACGACAGCGTGGTCTGCGTATCGCCGGCGATCTGCACAAGACCGCTCATCATCCTGAACAGGTAAACGCCCGGCATCATCGACACGACAGAGGCGAAGCCGATGGCCGCAAATGGCATGTGCAAGCGGCGCGAGACTGGAGTGAGTATCAGTCCAACGATGATGCACGCGACCAGCGCGCCAGCCGCCACGCCGAATCCGAGCAGGGTGAGTGCAACCCACCGTGCCGCATGGGCCAGCATACCCACTGCCACCGGCCAGGCCAGCATCTTCAGTGGCGTGGAGAAGAAGATGCTGTAGGAGGCGACCGCGACACCGGCGGCAATGACGTCCTGCCACAAAGGAACAGCTCGCCCCGGCGGATCGACTGGCAGGGAGACGCCAAGCAGCGACAGGCCAAGCAGCAATCCGGTCGAAATCGCGACGACGATAAGGCCGGCATAAAGCAACCGGGACGCGCCAAGATGGATACGGCCACTGACGAGGTCCAGGGCGCTGTTGAGGAGGTGCGGTCCCGGCACCAGGACCATGCATGGGCAGACCGCGACCAGACGCAGCGACGAGCTTAGATCGTAGCGGACCGCCAGCGCGCCGGTAAGGCCAGCAAGAACCGCTGCGCCGAATGGCTGAATAAAGTAGTTTCCACTCAACCGGGCGAGAGCGCGCCGCAGAATGGCGCCCGCCCCGGCGCTCACGAATATCAGTACCGCGGGAACGAAATGGCCGACACCGAAGATCACCGACAGCGCCACGGCACCCGCCGCCGCCGCAAGCGCGAAAAGCCATGTTGGAGCCGGTGGCGCCCGCGAGATCACGCCGATCACCTTCGTTGCGGCATCCGGCGCCAGCCGTCCGGACTCGACATCGTCTATGGCACGCATCGCCGAAGCTACGCGATCCATATTCACCCCGGCAGGATCAGCCGGTACCAGGCAAAATGGAGTGGCCTCACTATCGGACTGAAGTTCTAATTCGCCCCAGCGCGCCATGACATTCGCGCGCAGGCCTAGCGTGCGACCGAGACGCTCCGCCGCGGCCGCCGTCTGATCCGTGGCTTGTCCGTTGACGAACAGCGTCCGCGCGAAGTTGAGGACAAGATTGCAACGCTCATCGGCTTTCATGGGAACGTCTCCCGATCCATGAGTCTGGACGCCTGAGCGGGGAGCCGGCCGAGCGCTTCGAGCCGGCTCCGGCCTGATGCGTACCGCTGTCAGGCGGCGTGGGCCGTCGATGGCGCGCCTGCCACATACGGCTTCACCATTTTCTTCGGATCGACGACCCGATCGAATTCGGCTTCCGTAACAAAGCCCAATTTCAAGGCTGCCGCCTTTAACGTGAGATCATTGTCCATCGCGTAGTGCGCAATCTTCGACGCTTTATCATAGCCGATGACTGGTGAGAGCGCGGTCACCAGCATCAGCGAACGTTCGACGTATTCGTCGATCTTCTTCAGATTAGGCTTGGTGCCCTCGATCAGGAATTTGCGGAAGTTCGTGCAGCCGTCGGTCATGATCGTGGTGGAATGGGTGATGTTGAAGATAATCAGCGGCTTGTAGACGTTCATTTCGAGGTAGCCGCCAGCGCCGCCGAAACCCACCGCGACGTCATCGGCCATCACCTGCACGGCGATCATCGCCAGCGCCTCGCACTGGGTCGGATTCACCTTGCCCGGCATGATCGAGGAGCCTGGTTCATTCTCCGGAATTTGAAGTTCTGCGAATCCGGCGCGCGGCCCGCATGACATCAGGCGAATGTCATTGGCGATTTTGTAAAGCGACACTGCAAGCGTACGCAGCGTCCCGGACAGTTGCACCTGCGCGTCGTGGGCGCCCTGCACGGTAAATTTGTTGGGCGCGGTGACGAAGGGCAGTCCGGTGAGTTTGGCGATCTCGGCAGCCACCGCCTCGGCAAAGCCGGGCGCTGAGTTGATGCCGGTGCCAACGGCCGTACCGCCGAGCGCCAATCGATATACGCCCGACAAAGCGGCTTCGATCCGCTCCAGATTGTCTGACAGCATGCCGGCATATCCGGACCATTCCTGGCCCAGCGTCAGCGGTGTGGCATCCTGCATGTGCGTACGCCCAATCTTGATGACGTCGTCCCACTCCTGCGATTTTGCTGCAATCGCGTCGCGGAGAGCGGATACCGCGGGAATAAGGCGTTCTTTCACGTTCACGGCCGCGGCGATGCACATGGCTGAAGGGAAGGAGTCGTTCGACGACTGCGCCATGTTGACGTGGTCGTTGGGATGGACCGGCGTGTGGCTTCCGAGGGGAGTGCCAGCGAGCTGACAACAGCGGTTGGAGATTACTTCATTGACGTTCATGTTGAACTGGGTGCCGCTGCCGGTCATCCAGACATGCAGGGGAAACATGTCATGATGCTGGCCGGCCAGGATTTCGTCACAGCTCTGAACGATCAGCTCGCAGCGTTGATCGTCAAGGCGCTTGCCGTCCCGGTTTGCAATGGCGGCGGCTTTCTTCAAGGTAGCGTAGGCCGTGATCATTTCGCGGGGAATCAAGTCCTTCCCGATGCTGAAATGTTCGAGCGAACGCTGGGTTTGAGCGCCCCACAGCTTGTCGGAGGCTACTTCAACGATGCCGAGGCTGTCAGTCTCTTTTCTCATGCTCGTCATGTCCATCTCCTGGTTTGCAAGTTGATGGGTTCATCTGCCCGGCTCCAACGTCAAACCGGCCATTAGACCGAGTGGGCAATTAGTCGCCCTCAGACGAGGACCAGAGCATGTTTGAACACGTAGATTACCACCGGGGGAATGCGGGGACTACACCTGACCCTCTTGGGGGAGCACGCTTGTTGCCCGTCGTGAACCTTGGGGCAAATACACCTCCGTGTTCCCGCCGCCGCACCGAGAAGCCGCGGCAGTACGCGACAACGACTACCATTCGCGGACGTACGGAACCATTCGAACCGTGACGCGTTCGAGACGCAACCCGCGTAATGTTCCGCGGGCCTCACAAGACGTTGTCGCGGTCGCGGCTGGCCGGAGGCACCGCTGTGTCGCCAACCTTTCGCTTGTCAGCAGGCTCGCACCTCGCGGCGGTCGCGGTCGGCGCCGTTGCCGCGGCAGCATATCTGACTGTCTATTCAAACACCCCGCAATCGCTCGCAGACTACATCTCGGCAATCTGCGCGAAGTCTTTTGGTTCCGCGCCTGCCACGGAGGCTCCGTACCTCGCCGAGAATGTCAGCGCGATGACAAAGATGATGATCGACATGGGGATCAGGCCGTCGGGCGATGTCGATACCGATTTTGTGGCGATGATGGTGCCCCACCATCAGGGTGCCATTGAGATGGCGCAGGCCGAACTCCGTTACGGACGCAATGAGCCACTCCGGCGCATGGCTCAGGAAATCATCGTCACCCAGCTGCAAGAGATCACTGCGATGCGGTTGTCGCTGGGCCAACCGCTGCCGCCGTCGGTACCGTCGCCTGATCAAATCCCGCCCGCGGCAATGAGCAATTCGAAAATGGAGTAAGCACAAACGTCCAGCAAAGGAGCAGTGATATGGCACGCAGCCTGATTGTGGTCGTTCTGTCGCTCACGACAGCTCTTGTCGGTGCCCGCTCCGCCGTCGCCGGTCAGGCCCCGTTCGCCACTTCGGATCCCGACATTCCCATTGGCCATCAGGATCGCGTCTACTCCGCCGAACAGTACTCGAACACTGTCTCCGTCACCGATCCCGTCGACAATAAGCTCGTTGGCACCATCCGTCTTGGCGAACCGCTGCCGGCCAATCTCAGTCCGCTCTATAAGGGCCAGCTGTTGGTGCACGGCATGGGGTTTTCGCCCGATCGTCGCACCATTGCCGTTGTCGCCATCGGCTCGAATGCGGTGAACTTCATCGATACCGCGACCAATAGTGTAAAGCACGTAACCTATGTTGGGCGCTCTCCGCACGAAGCGTTCTTTACGACGGATGGCCGTGAGGTTTGGGTCGTCATCCGTGGCGAGAACTACGTCTCCGTACTGGACGGCACAACGTACGAGGAGAAGACACGGATTAGCGTTCCCAACGGTCCGGGCATGACGATCTTCTCCCCCGACGGCAAATACGGCTATGTCTGCTCCTCCTTTACACCGGAGACCGTAGTAATCACTGTCGCCGATCACAAAATCGTCGGCAGGGTTCCGCAAGCCAGCCCGTTCTGTCCCAACATCGCCGCAACGCCGGACAGCAGGCAGGTCTGGTTTACCCTGAAGGACACCGGCAAGACCCAGGTGTTCGATGGGCAACCGCCATTCGCGGTCTTGAAAACCCTCGACACCGGTCCGATCACCAACCACGTCAATATCGTGCGTAATGCCAACGGCATGTTCGCCTATGTCACGATCGGCGGGCTCAACGAAATTAAGGTGTTCCGCACTGACAATTTTGAGCAGGTCGCGACCATCCCCGTGGGCAAGTTGCCGCACGGTGTCTGGCCATCCGGGGACGGGACGCGGATCTATGTCGGTCTCGAGAACGACGATAAGGTAGCCGCGATTGATACACTCAAGAACGAAGTGATCGCGACCAGTCCGATCGGCCAGGCTCCGCAAGCCCTCGTGTACGTACCCGATGCCGTACCCGCGGCAAGCGGCGTCATTAACTCGGCAATGACCAGAATGACGGTCGTCCCCGAAGGCCACGGAACCAGCAACTTGCATCCGCTCGGCGTGGCTGGCCAATCGGCGCAGCTGTGGCTCGCGCCGCCGGGCGCAAAGAAAGACGAGAAAGCACCCACCAGTGTTTCGCTGTCGGATCAGGGCCTGGTGCAAATGTTAGAGGCCGCGGTCACCGGGCTCGAGCCTGGGAAGCCATATCTGCTTGCGCTTGCGACTGAGCCGTCGGGCACTGGCGTTCTGGAACCACTGCAGGGCTTCATGACCAACCCCGCGGGGGCAGCCATCGTCAATGCAATCGGACCAATCCGTCAGGTGGTGCGTGGCGAGGACAACATCCGGCGTCGCTACCTGGCGATCGTTCCCGGCACTCCGGATAACCACGGTGCTGCCGTTCAAGTCCAAAGGGAATGAAGGGGATCCTGACGCAGCACGATGACATGATTTGCTGCCGTGCATGAGTCCGTTGCACTTCCCGGACGTAACTTGGCAGACGATATCCGATCCCGCGGGCCTATGCTGCGTTCACCTGGCGATCGCTCCGGACGGCGTCGGGGACGCGCTCCGCTGGCGCGCCTGCCCCGACATCGCGGACTTTCGCAACAAAGGAGAAGTGGCGTCGCTGCCTGAGGATCGGCCGCTCGATCAGATGCCAGGACAGCGCCGCAAAGCCGATGATGGCGGGAATAGCCAGGCCGAGCTGGCCGACCGGGCTGGTCACTCCCGGAAACAGGCTCACCATCACCTGCTGGATCGGCATGCCATAGAGGTAGATTCCGTATGAGTAGTCGCGCTCGTGCAGAATCGGGGGCATCGGCACATTGGAAGCCCCGAGAAACGCCATCACGTAAACAAGCGGCAGGGAAGCAAGGATATTCAACAGCGGAATGCTCAGCGAATCGCGCGGCCCCAGTGCCGCGAGGCCCGACAACAGCAAGATGCAGAGAGCGAAGATCGCGCGGCTATAGGGAATGCGGTATCGCAGCAGGTAGGCCGCGATCCCGAGCGTGAAGGCCACGAACAGCCGCGACCCGCGGTCGGTGAAAAAGGAATAGCAGAGCGCGTTGAAAAGCCCTTCGTCGGTTGATTGCGGGTGCACTCCGCAAAGGGTCAAGGCAAGCCCGGCGATGCACAGGGCGGCCGCGAACGCCGCGATCAGTGCCGGCTTGCGAAGCATGCCAAACGTCATGAACGCCGACATGATGAGATAGCAGCCGAATTCGTAAGGCACGGTCCAGAGCGAATAGTTCACGACGTGGAGATCATTGTTCTCGAACACGCCGGGAAGACGAAAATTCATCAGGCCTATGATGTTGGTGAGATACCGATAGGTGTCGAACCTCGATAGATATTCCTGGACGGGAAGATTGGTGAATATCACTCCCAGCACGAACGCCGAGAGCAGGACTTCCACGACAAGTGCCGGGAAAATACGCAGGCCTCGATTGACCAGAAAATTGGGAAGGCTAAGCCGCTGCGCGCTGCCTGCGATCAGAAAACCGCTCAGTGCGAAAAATATATAGAGAATTCCATAGCCGGCGAACCATACGAACTGGATATGTTCGACAGGAACATCATCCCTGGCAAGAATGAAGGAATGCCAAGCGACAATCCCGAGCGACAGGAAGATCCGGAGAAAGTCAAACCCCGGCCCGAAGCCGCGGTGTTTGTCCAGCTGATCACCGAGGCTGATCACGATCGCTCTCACACTCGCCGTTGAATGGCTTTCCAAGGCGACGAACGCCAGAGTTCATCTTGACGTTGAGTTTTGTCCGGCAAAATTCAACGATAGGTTAATCGGCTCGCAGAAAGCCGATACATCCTTCGACATGACGCGGTTATGCCTGCAAACCGATTAACGCAGTGACGTTTTGACACGAGGCCTACTTCCCCCACACTTCCCGCGCCACATCGACCGCGAGCCGCAGCTTGGCCCACTGCTCTTCCTCGGTAAGGATGTTGCCTTCTTCCGTGGACGCGAAGCCGCATTGCGGCGATAGCGCCAACTGATCGAGCGGGGCGTATTTGGCCGCCTCCGCCAGCCGTCGCTTGACGTCCTCCTTGTTCTCGAGCTGGCCGCTCTTGGAGGTGATGACGCCGACCACCACGATCTTGTTGCCCCTGGGCAAATAGCGCAGCGGCTCGAAGCCGCCGGCGCGCTCGGAATCGTATTCGAGGAAATAGCCGTCGTAGTTGGTGCCCGCGAGCAAGGTCTCGGCCACCGGCTCATAGCCACCGGACGAAATCCAGGTGGAGCGGAAGTTGCCGCGGCAGACATGGGTGGTGATGGTCATGTCGGCCGGCCGCTCGGCGATCGCATAATTGATCACGCGGGCGTAAATCTGCGGCAGGTTGTCGGCGACCTCGCCGCGCGCGCTCAACTTGTTGAGCTCGTCCTGCGAGCAGAGATAGGCCCACACGGTGTCGTCGAGTTGCAGATAGCGGCAGCCGGCATCGTAGAATGCCCTGATCGCCTTGCGATAGGTTTTTGCGAGATCCTGGAAAAATACATCGATATTGGGATAGACCTCCTTCGAGATCGCCTTGCGCCCGCCGCGGAAGTGCAGCACCGACGGTGACGGGATCGTCATCTTCGGCATCACATGCGCGACCTCGCACTGCTTCTTCAGGAATTTGAAATGCGCAAGCATCGGGTGATCGTCCGGGAAATCCAGCTTGCCGATCACGCGCACCGCCTCATGCCGGGTCTGTATGCCGGCGAACTGGATGCCCTCCTCGGGGTGAAACAATTCGCAGCCGGTCAATTTGGAGAGGAAATCAAAATGCCACCAGGAGCGGCGGAATTCGCCGTCGGTCGCGAGCTTCAATCCGATCGAAGCCTGCTTGTGCACGACCTTCTCGATCTCCATGTCCTCGACCTTGCGCAGATCGTCGGCGGAAATCTCGCCCTTCTCCAGTTTGGCGCGCGCCTCCTTGAGGCGCGGCGGCCGCAACAGGCTGCCAACTTCGTCGGCGCGGAAGGGGGCTTTTGTTCTCTGCATGGTTTTTTACTCCTGCGGACGCGCGCTCTCGCGATTTAGACATCGTCATTGCGAGAAGCGCAAGCGACGAAGCAATCCATTCTTGGTGACAATGGATTGCTTCGCGGAGCCTGTCATCGGGCGCGCATTCGCGCGACCCGTTGGCTCGCAATGACGATGGAGTGAGTTTCACGACTTGCCCGCCACTCCCAGATAGCGTTCCAGCACCGCGGGATCGGCCTTCAACGTGCTGCTGGCCGCGTCGTGGACAATCGCGCCGCGCTCCAATATCACAACGCGGTCGGCGAGCCCGAGAATTTTTTGCGCATTCTGTTCGACGATGATGGCACAGATGCCGCCGGCGCGGGTGATGGCGCCGATCGCCCGCAGCAGTTCCTCGACGATGATCGGGGCGAGGCCCTCGGTCGGCTCGTCCAGCAACAACACCTGCGGATTGAGAGTGAGCGCGCGGCCGATCGCCAGCATCTGCTGTTCGCCGCCGGACAACTGGTTGCCGAAATTGGTGCGGCGCTCTTTCAGCCGCGGGAACATCTCGTAGACTTTTGCCACGGTCCAGGGCCCCGGCCGGGCGACAGCCGTCATGTTCTCCTCGACCGTCAGCGAACGAAAGATATTGCGCTCCTGCGGCACCCAGCCGATGCCCGCCCGCGCCCGCTGGTCGGGCCGCATCGCGGTGATATCGCAGCCGGAGAGCGCGATCGTGCCTCCGAAACGGCGGGTAATCCCGACGATCGAATTGATCAGCGTGGTCTTGCCGGTGCCGTTGCGGCCGAGCAGCGCCAGCACCTGGCTCTCCGGCAGGCGCAGCGACATGCCCGGCAAGACCACCGCCTCGCCGTATCCGGCGCGCAAATTCTCGATGCGCAGCAGATCAGCCATCGGCGGCCTCGCCGAGATAAACCGCCTTGACCCGCTTGTCGCGCGCGACTTCGTCCGGCGCGCCCTCGACCAGCAGCGCGCCGTTGACCAGCACCGAAATCCGGTCGGCGAACGAAAATACCAGGTCCATGTCGTGCTCGATCAGGAGCACGGTGACGTCGCGCGGAAGTGCGGCGACGGCGGCGAGAATATCGTGGCGTTCGCTTTCGGGAACGCCGGCGGCGGGCTCGTCAAGCAGCAACACCCGCGGCCTGGTGGCAATCGCCAGCGCAATCTCCAAAAGGCGCTGCTTGCCGTAAGGCAAGGTCGCGGTCGGCTCGTTCATCACGTCGAGCAGATGGAAGCGCGCCAGGTTCTCCCTGATCTCGCCGTTGACGTCGTCCCGCGTGCCCATCACCCGCCACCAGTCGCCGCCGCGGCCGAGCCGTTCCGCAACCGCAAGCCCAATGGTCTCGATCGGCGTCAAATCAGGATAAAGCTGGTTGATCTGGAAGGTGCGCGACAGGCCGCGCAGCACGCGGACATGCACCGGCAAATCGGTGATGTCGTTGCCCTCCAACAGAATCCGCCCGGCATTGGGCTTGAGCACGCCGGTCAACAGATTGATGACGGTGGTCTTGCCGGCGCCGTTCGGGCCGATCAGCGCGTGGCGGGCGCCCTGCTCGATTCTGAGCGAGAGGTCGCGCGTGACCCTGAGACCGCCGAACTGCTTTTCAAGCCCTTTGGTTTCCAGCGCGATGCTCATGACGCGTCGCTTTCGGGAACGGTGACGATGGCCTTGCGGCCACCGAGCTTGCCGATGACCAGATTCGGCACAAACAGCGCCCAGCGATGCAGCCGGGCGCGGCCGACCAGAACGATCACCACCAGCACCAGCCCGATCCAGAATTGCCAGTATTGCGGCGTGATATTGGAGAAGAACTCCTGCAGCATCCTGAACGCCACGGCGCCGATCAGTCCGCCGTAGAGATAGCCGCTGCCGCCGATCACCAGCACCAGTATCAGATCCGCCGAACGCTCGAACGCGAATACATCGAGCGACGCCAGCGCGGTGGTCTGGGTGAACAGCGCGCCAGCTATGCCGGCATAAAAGGCTGCCAGCGTGTACACCGCGATCAGGCGCCGGTTGACGGGGACCCCGACCGCGGCGGCGCGCAGCGGGTTGTTCTTGATGGCGCGCAACGACAGGCCGAACGGCGAATGCACGATCCGCCGCGCCACGAGGAACAACACGAACAGCACGGCAAGCGAGTAGAAGAAGCCGACCTTGCCGAACATATCAAAGGCAAAAAGGCCGAGGATCGGCGCCATCTCGATGCCCTGCAGCCCGTCGGTGCCGCCGGTGATGTTGGAAAAGCGCTCTGCCAGCGCTTCCAGCAGCAAGGCGATGCCGAGCGTCACCATCAAGCGGGTGAGGTCGACACCTCTGATCACCAGGAAGCTGGTGAGGAAGCCAACGACCGTGGCGGCAAGGCCGGCGACTACCAGCGCCACCACCGGCTCGGTGACGATGCCGTGCAGCGCGAGCAGCCCGGCGGAGTACGCGCCGACGCCGAAGAACGCCGCGTGACCGAGCGAAACGATGCCGGCATAGCCGAGGATCAGATCGAGCGACAGCGCAAACAGCGCGAGCCGCACGATGTCGGTCATGATCAGAAAGCGGGAGGGAAACAGCAACGCGCACGCAAGCGCAAGACACCAGAACGCGATCTCGCGCCAGTGCCAGCGCGCGTGCTGTCTGGCATAATGTCCGACGTCGGTTGGCGCGGTCATCGTTTCGGCTCAGCGCGCGGCGGTGCGGCCGAACAGGCCGTTCGGGCGCCAGATCAGGATCACGATCATGATGGTGTAGATCACGAACGGGCCCATCTTGGGCACGTAATACTTGCCGGCGACGTCGCCGATGCCGAGCAGCAGCGAGGCCAGAAACGGCCCGGTGATGCTGGAGGAGCCGCCCACCGTGACCACGATCAGAAAGTAGATCATGAACTTCAGCGGAAAATACGGATCGAGTCCGAGAATCTCCGCGCTCAGCGCGCCGCCAAGGCCTGCAAGCCCGCAACCAAAGGCAAAAGTGAATGCGAACACCTGCGGCACGTTGATGCCGAGACCGCTTGCCGCGCGCGGATCGTCGACCGCAGCGCGCAGCCGGCTGCCGAACCGCGTGCGCGCCAGCACCAGTTGCAGGCCTGCGGTCAACAGGCCGCAGATCACGATGATCATCAGCCGGTAGCGGCCGATGCCAACGCCGAAGAAATCGATCTGGCCCTCGAGCGCGGCGGGAAGTTTTATGAAGATCCGCGACGATCCCATGATGTAGTCGACCGCCGCCACCGACATGAAGACGAGGCCGACGCTGAACAGCACCTGATCGAGATGGCTTCGCGTGTAGAGGTGACGGTACAGCGCGCGCTCCAGCACCACGCCAATCGCAGCACTTGCGACAAAGGCCAGCGGCAGGGCTGCGAAGAACGGCCAGCCGGATTGATTGACCAGGACCGCGCAGACATAGCCGCCGGTCATCGCGAATGCGCCATGGGCGAGATTGACGAAGTTCATCAAGCCGAGCGTGACCGCCAGCCCGCAGGCCAGCACGAGCAGCAGCATGCCGTAGGCAACGCCGTCGAACAGGATGGTGAACAGCGTGGTCATGGGGCGATCAACCAGGATTACGAGGCGTTTGTAAATTAATGCGCAATATCTAAGCCGTCACGCCCGGGCATAGTAGTCTGCTTTGCGCAGACGCAGACTACGTAAACTTGTCTGCGCTCCCGGGCATCCACGTCCTTCTTTCCCGTGGGTAAGGAAGACGTGGATGGCCGGGACAAGCCCGGCCATGACGTGGAGGGGGGTAAAGCAAAACCAATCTTACGACGTCACTTCCTGGTCTTGCCGGAGTCCTTGACGGCCTCGAAGGTCTGGAATTCGACGTTGTAGAGTTCGCCGTCGACCTTCTCGACCTTGCGGATGTAGATGTTCTGCACGATGTCGCGGGTTTCCGGATCGATCGAAATAGGGCCGCGCGGGCTCTCCCACTTCATCCCCTTCATGGCCTCGATCAGCGCATCGCCGTCGGTCTTGCCGCTGGTCTTCTTCAGCGCCTCGTAAATCAGGTGAATGCCGTCATAGCCGCCGACCGCCATGAAACCGGGGCGCTGGTTGAAGGCCTTCTTGTAGGCGGCGACGAATTGCTTGTTCATCGCCGACGGATGTGCCGCCGAATAAAGATGCGCGGTGACCGTGCCGAGCACGGCATCGCCCATGTTGTTCAGCAAATCGTCGTCCGTGACATCGCCGGGGCCGATCACCCTGATGCCCGCCTTGTCGAGCCCGCGTTCGGCATATTGCTTCATGAAGTTGCCGCCCTGCCCCGCCGGCACGAACACGAACATGGCGTCGGGCTTGGCATCCTTCATCCGCTGCAGGAACGGCGCGAAATCGGGGTTGGCCAGGGGCACCTTGACCTCCTCGACGATCTGCCCGCCGCCGGCGGTAAAGTTCTGCTTGAAGAAATTCAGCGCGTCGTTGCCCGGGGCATAATCCGACGTCAGCGTGGCAACTTTCTTGATGCCGTTCTTGACCGCCCAGTCGCCGATGATGGTGGAAGACTGCGCGAGTGTAAAACTGGTGCGCACGATGTAGGGCGATTTCTCGGTGATGATCGAGGTGCCGGCCGCCATCACGACTTCCGGCACCTTTGCCTGGGTCGCGAGCGGTGCTGCCGCGAGCGCCGAGGGCGTGACGCCGAACCCGGCGATGATATTGACCTTGTCGTTGACGATCAGCTCCTGCGCGAGGCGCTTGGTGTTGTCTGGAATCGTCGCGTCGTCCTTCAGGATGATCTCGATCTTCTTGCCGGCGACGGTGTCGCCATGCTGCTGCATGTACAGCTTGACCGCATTGTCGATCTGCTTGCCGGTCGATGCCTGGCCGCCGGTCATCGGCACGATCAGCCCGATCTTCACGGCGTCCTGCGCATGGGCGGGCGCCAGCGCTGCGGCAAGGGCGAATGCGCCTGCCATGGCAATGCCGGTTGTGGCCCGTGACATCATCCTGGTGAACATCAACGCTCTCTCCCTCATCGATTTGACGTGAACCGAGTCCCCGGCCCTTGCGCCCCACCATAACCCGGATTTTTCGGTCGTGTATCGGCGCGGCATGGCGACTCAGCCGCTTGGCCTTGTCAATCGCGACGATGGATGGTGACCGGACGCAGGACCAGACCGTCGCGCGATCCTGTTGGCCCTGATCGGCTTCCGCCGGGCCGTTGCCAACACTATGGTATTTTGATACCAGAAAGGCTCCCCGAATAAACCCATTTTGTGAACATATGGATTAGCTTCGCGCGGCCACTCCGGCCCCGGATTTTCGCCCAAGGACTGCAGCGCTCGCCGATGCCCATGACGTCTCGCCATCTTGCTGTCCTTCTGGCTCTCGCGCTGCCGGCGTGCGGGCTGGGCGGCTGCGGAACCATCAACGAGAAGCTTGCCAACGGAATGGGCGATTACGTCCCGCAATGGGCCGGCGGCTTGCCGGCGGATGCGCCGCCCCGCCGCGGCACGCCGCAATATGACGAGTACATGAAGGAGCGGGAGAGGAAGCGGCTTGAACCGGCGGCAAACGCGAATGCCGCGGCGCCGTCCCCGACATCGTCAGGATCGCCACTGGAACCCGTCCATTAGCGCGTGAACCCATAAACTCAGAGGCGTTGGCGAACGTCCGCTTTGGAGCGCATTGCCGACTCACGTCGGACATCGCGTGAGGTCCGAAAACCGGACTCGCACAGCCGACGCAAATTCGTTTTCACTTTAGCGAGGGTGCAACGACAAATTCAGGAGCGAGCGAGACCCTCGATTTTATCGAATTCGAGATGAAGCACTGTGCTTCGACGCTTTCCATGATCTCACGGGCACGTTCGAGTTCGGCTTTGTCTTTGAGGCTTACGCGCGGTCGAACCATAACTTCTGTGATGCGGTACCTGCCTTCGATATTTTCGAGCAGGCCTTCGGCTTCACTTTCATATCGTGCCGGAGTCAGACCCTTCGTTTGGGCGAGCGTGAGGAAGGTCAGCATCATGCATGTATTGACTGAGCCCACGAGTAGCTCTTCAGGGGCCCAGATGTCTGGCTCGCCCTTAAACTCAGGCGGACTACCAACATTAATGTTCGGTTTTCCCGACGCAGAAAGCGTACCCCGCCGGGCGGAGTTCCAGGCTGTGTTGGCCTTGTAGCGAAACGATTTGTAGGCTGTCTTTGTCTCCATGCACACCTCCTAGACCACTGCCGCCGAACGGGGCCTGACGTTCGGCGTTTCTGTCGAACCATATGGGTGAGGCGGCTTTGGTCTGAAATGGGTCATTCTCGTCGATTTTGGCATGCCCGCAGCATGTCCGGTTAGTGGGGGTAATCTCGGAAATGCCGATTGTCCGGTTTTGCCGGTTGAAGGCATCGGTTTGGTCTGGCCTTCGTCGAGCTCGCATCCATCCGCATTCGGCTGCGTGCTCGCCCTGGATCGAGGCGATCAACATCGCTCAATCCATGAACACCACGGTCTTGCGACCATTGAGGATCACGCGGTCCTCCAGATGATGGCGCACCGCCCGCGCCAGCACGCGGCGTTCGATGTCGCGGCCCTTGCGGACGAGATCCTCGGGCGTATCGCGGTGGCTGATGCGCTCGACGTCCTGGTCGATGATCGGCCCCTCGTCGAGTGCGCTCGTGACATAATGGGCGGTGGCGCCGATCAGTTTGACGCCGTGCTCATGGGCCTGGTGATAGGGCCGCGCGCCCTTGAAGCCGGGCAGGAACGAATGATGGATGTTGATGCAGCGGCCGGACAGTTTCGCCGACATCTCGTCCGACAGGATCTGCATGTAGCGCGCCAGCACGACGAGGTCGGTTTTGGTTTGACCGACCAGATCCCAGATCGCCTGCTCCTGCTGGTCCCTGGTCTCCTTCGCCACCGGCAGATGGTGAAACGGGATGTCGCCGAAATCGAGGCTGGCGAAAGCCTCACGCGGATGATTGGAGACGATCGCGGTCGGGACCATCGCGAGTTCGCCGGTTCGCCAGCGATACAGGATATCGGCCAGGCAGTGATCGGATTTCGAGACCAGCAGCATCACGCGGCGGCGGCTGGCGCGGTCGCGCATCTGCCAGTCCATGCCGAAGCGATCCGCGATCGCAGTGAATCCGGTTTGCAGCGCCGCCAGATTGACCGCGAGATCGGCGGCATTGAATACCACCCGCATGAAGAAATGTCCGGTCTCGACATCATTGAACTGCTGGGCATCGAGGATGTTCTGGCCGTTGTGGGCGAGAAACGTCGACACCGCCGACACGATGCCGGGGCGATCCGGGCAGGACAATGTCAACACGAACTGATGATCGGGCATGGCTTGGGATTTGACTACAATTCAGGCACGGGAACAGCGATTTTGCGCTCTGCTCTATCACCGGCGACGGCCTTGCGCCAATCCCACCGGAAGGATCATGATGAACAAACAAAGGCAATCGAAGTTAGAGTGTGAACCCCGGCTGTAGAATTCATGGCTGACAGACTGAACGGCTACCGAATCCTGATCCTGGAAACGCGCGAGGAGGCGCAGTTTTCCCGCCTGCTCACCGAGCAGGGCGCGGACGTGCTGCAATGTCCGATGTTCAGGATTCGCGATACGCCGGATTCCGCAGCCGTTGAGGCCTGGATTCGCCGGTGCATTGACAAACCGTTTGACGACCTGGTGCTGATGACGGGCGAAGGCCTGCGACGCCTGATCAAGGTCGCGGGGCGAATGGGAGTGGAGCAGAACTTCATCGCCGCGCTCGGCAAGGCGCGAAAATTCGCCCGCGGGCCAAAACCCGGTCGCGCCTTGCGCGAGATCGGGCTGGAGCCGCAGGTAACGACGGAGAAGCCGACCTCCGAAGGCATCATCGAGATGCTCGCGCGGCTCGATCTGAAAGGCCATCGCGTCGGCCTGCAACTCTATCCGGACAAGGACCACAGCGCGCTGACCGGCGCCATCACCGCGCAAGGCGCCGAGGTCGACGCCGTTACGCCCTATGTTTACGATTCGCAGGCGGCCGATGCCAACATCGTCGCCGCGATCGAGGAAATGGCCGAGGGCCGCGTCGATGCGATTGCGCTGACGAATCTGGGGCAGATCCGCCGCCTGATCGAGGTGGCGCGGGCGCATGGCTTTGAGGCGCGCTTGCGCGAGGGGCTGGCAAAAACGCCGATCGCCTCAGTCGGACCGGCCGTGTCCGACGAACTCAAATCGCACGGCCTGCGCACCGACATTTATCCGGCCAACGACGCGTTCTTCATGAAGCCGCTGATCTCGGCGATGGCGGCGGCGCTTGGGAAAAATCCGCCGCGTAGTGCGGTGAAGTAGTGCGTCCTTTCGTCGTCCCCGCTCGGTCGCGCGCTCGCGATGACGGCGTGGCCGAACTACTCCGCCGCCTGCTTCGACTCGCTCAGATACGCCTGATAGGCGAGCCTGATCCCCTCCTCCAGCGAAGTGCGCGCCCGCCAGCCCAGTTTGGCGAGGCGGCTGACGTCGAGCAGCTTGCGCGGCGTGCCGTCGGGGCGTGAGGGATCGAAGTTGATGTTGCCGGTGTAGCCGACCACGGCAGCAACCAGGCGGGCGAATTCGGCGATGGTGATATCCTCGCCGGTGCCGATGTTGATCAGCTCGCCGCTGGAGTAATTTTTCATCAGGTGAATGCAGGCGTCGGCCAGATCGTCGGCATAGAGAAATTCACGCCGCGGCGTGCCGGTGCCCCACACCACGACATTGGGCAGGCCTGCAACCTTCGCCTCATGAAACCTTCGGATCAATGCGGCGACGACGTGGCTGTATTCAGGGTGATAATTGTCGCCCGGCCCGTACAGATTGGTCGGCATCACATTGATGAAATCGCTGCCATACTGGCTGCGATAGGCCTCGACCATCTTGATGCCGGCGATCTTGGCGATCGCATAGGGCTCGTTGGTCGCCTCGAGCGGTCCGGTCAGCATTGAATCTTCGCGCAACGGCTGCGGCGCCAGTTTCGGGTAGATGCAGGACGAGCCGAGAAACATCAGCTTCTCAGTGCCGTTGAGATGCGCGGCGTGGATCACATTGGTAGCAATGATCAGGTTGTCGTAGATGAATTCGCCGCGCAGGGTGTTGTTGGCGACAATGCCGCCGACCTTTGCGGCGGCCAGAAACACCGCCTGCGGACGCTCCCTGGCGAACCAGGCGAATACCGCGGCCTGGTCGCGCAGATCGACCTCGCGGCGTTCAGCCGTCTTCAGTGCGACGTCCTCCCGGGCAAGGCGGCGCACCAGGGCGCCGCCGACCATCCCCTTGTGGCCGGCAACGAAGACCGTCTTGCCCTTCAGATCAAACGGGGTGTTTGCCATTGGCAACCTCGCGCCGCGCGATCTCGAGATCGCCGGCCACCATCTCCTTGACGAGCTGCGCAAAACTCGTCTTCGGCTGCCAGCCGAGCTTCTGGCGCGCCTTGCTGGCGTCACCGATCAGAAGGTCGACTTCGGTCGGACGAAAATACGTCGGATCGATGCGAACCACCGTCTTGCCGGATTTCCTGTCGACGCCGGTCTCCTCGACACCCTTGCCGCGCCACTCGATGCTGCGCCCCAGTTCGGCGAACGCCAATTCGACGAATTCGCGCACCGACCGCGTTTCGCCGGTCGCCAGCACGAAATCGCCGGCTTCATCCGCCTGCAATATCCTGTGCATGCCCTCGACATAATCCTTGGCGTGGCCCCAGTCGCGCTTGGCATCGAGATTTCCGAGATAGAGCGTATCTTCAAGGCCGGTCTCGATGCGGGCAACAGCGCGGGTGATCTTGCGGGTCACAAAGGTCTCGCCCCGGATCGGGCTCTCGTGATTGAACAGAATGCCGTTCGAGGCGAACATGCCGTAGGCCTCGCGGTAGTTCACCGTGATCCAGTAGCCGTAGAGCTTGGCGACGCCATAGGGCGATCGCGGATAGAACGGGGTGGTCTCCTTTTGCGGCACCTCCTGCACCAGGCCGTAGAGTTCCGAGGTCGATGCCTGATAGAAACGCGTCTCCTTTTCCATGCCGAGAATCCGGATCGCCTCCAACAAGCGCAGGACGCCGATCGCGTCGGCATTGGCGGTATATTCCGGGCTCTCGAAGCTCACGCCGACATGACTCTGCGCCGCGAGGTTATAAATCTCGGTCGGCCGGATCTGCTGCATCAGCCGGATCAAGTTGGTCGAATCCGTCATGTCGCCGTAATGCAGCAGGAACGGCACGTTGCCGGTGTGCGGATCTTCGTAAAGATGATCGATCCGCGCCGTATTGAACGACGACGACCGCCGCTTGACGCCATGCACGGTGTAGCCGAGAGCGAGCAGATATTCGGCCAGATACGCGCCGTCCTGCCCGGTAACGCCGGTAAGCAGCGCAACCCGCCGTTTCGAATCCTGAACCGCCATATTCGCTCCGACAACGCGCCGGAGCCGCCTAAAGGCAGTTCAACGGCGACGAACCTAAACATATTGCGCTGGACCCGCCCGTGACACATGGCCCCCAGGGCGCAAGGCCGCCTCTCCGCAATCCCCTATCATGACCCTGTTCCCCCAGGCAAACGAGTGCCCTTTTCGCCCCATCGGCAGCGGACTTGCGGGTTTCGAAGCCTTGGCCCACAATCCTCTCCAGACAGGGCCGCGAGATCACTGGAATCCAGGCCGTTCCAGCGTCCGGACCCTTCCAACAGCTAACAAAAAAACAAACCCAGGGAGGAATGACATGCGTAAATTCATGATGGCTGCCGCCTTTGCACTGCCGATGCTCGGCGGCGCGGCGATGGCGCAGGAAACGCTCAAAATCGGCTATATTGACCCGTTGTCAGGTAGCGGCGCCAGCATCGGCGAAGTCGGCTTGAAGACCTTCCAGTTCCTCGCCGACGAAGTGAACGCCAAGGGCGGCATCCAGGGCAAGAAGGTCGAGATCGTGCCGCTCGACAACAAGACCAATCCGCAGGAGAGCCTGATCCAGGCGCAGAAGGCGATCGACGCCGGCGTGCGCTACCTTACGCAAGGCAACGGTTCGTCGGTCGCCGGCGCGCTGTCCGATTTCGTGACCAAATACAACGAGCGCAACCCCGGCAAGGAAGTGCTGTACTTCAATTATGCCGCGGTCGATCCGGTCCTCACCAACGCCAAGTGCAGCTTCTGGCACTTCCGCTGGGACGCCAACTCCGACATCAAGATGGAGGCGCTCACCAACTACATGAAGGCGACGCCCGCGATCAAGAACGTCTATTTGATCAACCAGGACTACTCGTTCGGGGAATCCGTTCGAACCGCCGCCAAGGCGATGCTGGCCGCCAAGCGGCCGGACATCAAGATCGTCGGCGACGAATTGCATCCGCTCTTGAAGATCACGGATTTCGCGCCCTACATCGCCAAGATCAAGGCATCGGGCGCCGACACCGTCGTGACCGGCAACTGGGGCCAGGATTTCGCGCTGCTGCTGAAGGCGGCCGCCGACGCCGGGCTGAAGGTGAACTGGTACACTTATTATGCCGGCGGCACTGGCGGCCCGACCGCGATCAAGCAGGCCAACCTCAATCATCAGGTGTTCCAGGTCGGCGAAGGCATCCCGAACCTCGACCACCCCTCGTCGCAGGAATTCGAAAAGGCGATCCGCGCCAAGTATGATTTCAGCCTGTTCTATCCGCGCGCCGTCAACGAAATGCGCATGCTGGCGGCGGCTGCCGACAAAGCCAAGTCGATCGATCCGGTCAAGGTCGCAGCCGCGCTGGAAGGCATGGAGGTCGAAGTATTCGACGGCGGCAAGGGCTACATGCGGAAAGACGATCACCAGTTCTTCCAGCCGATCTACATCTCTTCGCTCGGCGATCGCACCGAACGGGAACCGTTCGACGAGGAAAAGACCGGCTGGGGCTGGAGGCTTGTCGCCAAGATCGATACGTCTGCGACCGTACTTCCGACCACTTGCAAGATGGAACGGCCGAACTGATCGTCCGCGTTCCGTAACTCCTCCGCCCCGAAACTTTTCGGGGCGGCTCAATCCCGGCGGTGCGTCGTGCTTGAATTGATCGTCATATCCACGCTCAACGGCGTCCTGTTCGGCATGCTGCTGTTTTTGATGGCCAGCGGCCTGACCGTCATCTTCAGCATGCTGGGCGTGCTCAATTTCGCGCATGCGAGTTTCTACATGCTCGGCGCCTTCTTCGGTTTCCAGATCAGCCGGTGGTTCGGCTTCTGGCCGGCGCTGTTGGTCGCGCCGCTGCTCGCCGGCGCCATCGGTGCCGGCGTCGAGCGTTACGGGCTGCGCCGGGTGCACAAGAACGGCCACGTCGCGGAACTGCTATTCACGTTCGGCCTCGCCTTCGTGATCGAGGAAGTGGTGCAGATCATCTGGGGCAAAGGCCCGGTCGATTTCCGCATCCCGCCTTCGCTCGATTTCCCGGCCTTTACGATCTTCTCGACCAATTATCCCGCCTACAAGATGTTCATGCTGCTGGTGTCGATCGCGATCTTCGTCGGTTTGTTGATCGTCCTGAAGAGGACGCGGATCGGCTTGATCGTTCAGGCCGCGCTGACCCATCCGCACATGGTGGGCCACCTCGGCCACAATGTCGGGCGCATCTTCATGCTGGTGTTCGGCGTCGGCACCGCGCTTGCCGCGGTCGCCGGCGTGATCGCCGGACCGGCGCTGGTGACGCAGTCGAACATGGCCGGATTGCTCGGTCCGATCCTGTTCGTGGTCGTGGTGGTCGGAGGCCTGGGCTCGCTGCCCGGGGCCTTCGTCGCATCTCTGCTGATCGGCCTGGTGCAGACCTTCGCGGTCTCGATGAACGGCTCGCTGTCAGGTGCGTTCGGTCCGCTCAGCCCTGATTATGCCTCGACCTGGCTCGCCGACATCTGGAGCGTCACGATCGCGCAGATCGCGCCGATCGTTCCTTACGTGCTTCTGGTGCTGATCCTGATCTTCCGCCCGATGGGCCTGCTCGGGACACGCGAAACATGAGCGAAATCGCCTCAACCGTCGCGCCGCCGCTGCCGGCCACATCCGAAAAGCTTAAATTTTACGCGATATGGATGGCGGCCGCGATCGTGCTGCTGCTCTTGCCCCACATCTTCAGTTCGGGCGGCTCGCTGACGACGTTCAGCCTGATCGGCATCTCCATCATCTTCTCGCTGTCCTACAATATCCTGCTCGGCCAGACCGGCATGCTGTCATTCGGGCACGCGGTATACTACGGCCTCGGCGGCTTCCTGGTGATCCACGCCATCAACATCATCGGCGCCAACAAGCTGCCGATCCCGCTCCCGGTCGTTCCCCTGATCGGCGGCTTGACCGGACTATTGTTCGCCGCCCTGCTCGGCTGGGTCTCGACGCAACGCTCCGGCACGGCGTTCGCCATGATCTCGCTCGGCGTTGCCGAGTTGATCGCCTCCTCCGCGCTGATCCTGCGCACATTTTTCGGTGGTGAGGCCGGCGTCTCCGCCAACCGCACCAAATTGCTGAAACTGTTCGGCTGGAATTTCGGCCCGCAGATCCAGATCTACTATCTGGTGGCGACGTGGACGCTGATCGCCGTGATCGCGATGTACGCGCTGACCCGCACGCCGCTCGGGCGCATGTGCAACGCGGTGCGCGACAACCCCGAACGCGTCCAGTTCGTCGGCTACAATCCGCACACCGTCCGCTATCTGGCGTTCTGCTTCTCGGGATTCTTCGCAGGGATCGCCGGCGCGCTGGCGGCGATCAATTTCGAGATCGCCAACGCCGCCTATCTCGGCGCGCAACAGTCGGGGACGGTGTTGTTCGCCACCTATATCGGCGGCATCGGCTTCTTCATCGGTCCAATCGTCGGCGCGATCTTTGTGACGTTCCTGTCGCTGGGCTTGAGCGATCTGACGCAGGTATGGCAGCTCTATTTCGGATTGATCTTCATCGCGGTGGTGTTGTTTGCGCCCGGCGGCATCACCGGGCTTCTGATGATGCATCGCCCGCTCGTGAAGGCCGGCACGCTGCCCAAGGTGCTGCCGAGCTACCTGGCTGCGCTGGTGCCGACGCTGGCGATGATCGTAGGCCTTGTGCTCGCGATCGAAACGATCGTGCATTACACCGTCAATCCCGGCGACGATTCCCACATCAAGGCGTTCGGCGTCAACTTCGACGCGGCGAGCCCGTACATCTGGGCGATGTCGGTCATTCTCCTGTTGGCTGGATTTCTGGTTGCACGGAAGACCTGGGCCTGGATTGGACACGCCTGGGACAACGCCACCAGCGTGGCACGCGAAAAAGGAATCGCAACATGAACACTGCGATCGAGCTGCGCGGGGTGGAAAAGAGCTTTGGCAACATCGCCATCATCAGAAACATCAACCTCAGCGTGGCGCGGGGCGAACGCCATGCGCTGATCGGTCCGAACGGCGCGGGCAAATCGACCACCTTCAATCTGATCAGCGGATACATGGCGCCGACATCGGGCAGCGTGCTGCTGCGCGGCGAGGTGATTTCCGGCCTGCCGCCCTATCAGATCAACCGCCGCGGGCTTTCGCGCAGCTTCCAGGTCACCAACGTCTTTGCCAATATGAGCGTGTGGGAGAACCTGCGCTGCGCGGTGCTGTGGTCGACCGGCCAGCGCTACGCATTCTGGAAGAACATCGACAATCTGCCCGAGGTGCGCGACCGTACCGCGCAAATTCTTGCCGACATCAACTTGACCGCACGGCGCGACGTGCCCGCAGGCCTTCTGACCTACGCCGAGCAGCGCGCGCTGGAAATCGGCATCACGGTTGCCGGCGGCGCCGATGTCATCCTGCTCGACGAGCCGACCGCCGGCATGAGCCACGCCGAGACCGAACGCGCGGTCGCGCTGATCCACCGCCTGACGGAAGGCCGCACGCTTCTGATCGTCGAGCACGACATGAGCGTCGTGTTCGGCCTCGCCGACCGGATTTCGGTATTGGTGTACGGCCAGATCATCGCCTCGGGAACGCCGGAGGAAATTCGCGGCAATTCCAGGGTTCGCGAAGCCTATCTCGGCGAGGAAGCGGCATGATGCTGCAAGTCGCCGACCTGCACGCCTACTACGGCAAGAGCCACATCCTGCAGGGCGTCGACATGCATATCGACGCCGGCGAGGTCGTGAGCCTGCTGGGGCGCAATGGCGTCGGGCGCTCCACCACCGTGAAGGCGATCATGGGCGAAGTGCCGCCGCAGGGTTCCATCAGGTTCAAGGGACACGACATCGCGGGCTTGCCCAACTACCGGATCGCGCAGCTGGGCTTAGGCTACGTTCCGGAGCATCGCGATATCTTCGCCGGGCTAACGGTGCGTCAAAACCTGATGCTTGGCATCAAGGACACCAGGCGCCCCGGCAAGTGGCGGCTCGAGGACATGCTCAAGATGTTTCCCAACCTCGCCGCGCGGGCCGACACCCCGGCCGGCGTATTGTCGGGCGGCGAGAAGCAGATGCTGACCATTTGCCGCACGCTGATGGGCGACCCCGAACTGATCATGATCGACGAGCCCACCGAAGGGCTCGCCCCCCTTATCGTGCAGCAGGTCGGCGATCTCATCGCCGAAATCGCCCGGCGCGGCGTAGCCATCCTGCTGGTGGAGCAGAAACTCGCGATCGCGATGCGGATCTCGCATCGCGTCTACGTCATGGGCCACGGCTGCATCGTGTTCGAGGGCACGCCCGCCGAACTAAAGGCGAACGAGGCGGTGCGCAAGGAATGGCTGGAAGTCTAGAGCCGTGAACCCATAAATTCAGATTGGCGGGCGGACGTCCGCTTTGGTGCGCATTCCGGACTCGAGTCGGACATCGCGTGAGGTCCGAAACGTGCCAAACTCGGAAGTGACCGACTCATTCGATCACACGATCGGAAAGCGCGAGGAGGTTCGCGGGCACGCTCAGGCCGAGCGATCTGGCGGTCTTGAGATTGATGACGAACTCGAACTTGGTTGGAGCCTGCGCCGGAAGACTAGCCGGGACTTCCCCCTTCAGGATGCGGTCGACGTCCGGTACAAAACAACTATGCCCGTTTCTGGATCGCCGCATTACGGACGATCGCCGGCGCTCCAATCGCATAGTAAGCGGCGAGGCCGAGGTCGCATATTGCACAGCCAATCGAAGAGGTCGGATCGAAGATGATAATGGGGTTGCCGTGGTAGTGGTGGACAAGGTCCCAGCATGTGTGGAGAACCCAGCCGATCGCGATATATCTGTAGTTGTCGAGTCCGCGGTAGGCCAGAAAGGTGATGAGCGCGCAGAATGCAAACTCGGCGAGACCAAGGCCACCGCTCAGATATGCAGCGCCGGCGCCAGCCAGGAAGACTGCACTGAACTTCCGGCGCCCCGGCTCCCTAAATAGAGAAACTAGAAAGATGAGAACAGCGGCGACCAGCAAGGGTGCAAGAAGGATCGGCCAAGTGAGCGGGATTTGCGACTGAGGCGATATGTACATGTTTGTACCGTGGGGTTGGGGTTATCGGGAAATCTTGGCGCCTGCCCGGCGTAGTAACGCGCCGAAGGCAGCCTCCGCCCGCCGTCTTGCCTGCGGATCGCGCTGAAATCGGCTTGACGCGTGATGAGCAAGGTAGATGCCGGTGAGTTCCCAAACGATCTGGTCGGGATCGACACTTCGGTCGAGGTGACGGCACTTAATGGCGTCAGTGGCAAGGGACCGCAGCAGAGATCGCCACTTCGCGTCCAGCTCAGCGACACAGTCGCGGACGACACCGCTCTCCGCATCGTCCAGCTCGAAGATCGCGGCCGCGACGGGGCATCCGCCGCGCAGGCCGGCGCGTGCCGACCAGCCTAGCCATTTGGCAAACAAGGCGCGCAGGCGGGGCAACCCCTCTTCGGCTTGCATTGCGGGAGCTACGACCTGCGCGTCGGCAAGCTTCGTGGCCTCTTCAAGGAGTTCAAGTTGCAGTTGTTCCTTGGAGCGGAAATGAGCGAATAGGCCGCTTTTGGACATCTGGGCGTCGGTAGCCAGGCGGCCAAGCGTGAGGCCAGCCAGGCCTTCGGCACTGAGGGTGTCGAGACCGAGCGACAGCAGCCTGGACCGCGTCGTGCTGCGTTTCTGGTTCATTCCCTAAAAGTACGACCGGTCGTGCTATTTTGTCAAGACCGCAAGCTCACCGAGCGGTACATCGACGGCATCGAAAACATGCACCGCAGCAAATTACATGGCTACACGACCCGCCCGAAGGCGCGTTGTGTTGCGCGATGTGTTGATGGTCACAATGCTCTAAAACCATGTACCGGGTGGGGAAGGTACGGACAGAGCGCACATCAGCAATAAATAGACGAAGTTGGCGGAGCCGCGCGAGCCACGCAGGAGGGCAATGTCTTCCGGTGTCAGGCCGAGGCTTGAAAGCCGCTCGTCACTGATGTCGCTTAACCAGCGCCGTATCCGTTGCTTCGCCGGATCGTCCTTGGCCTGAACGAGTCTGCGAACCAGACTCGACCGGGCTTTTCGGCATCTGGCCGGACGTTTCGCGATGCCTTGTTGCGGACCTTCCATGGCCGTGGTCCCCTTCTGCTTTTGGAACAGGGACCGCAAACCTGGTCGCTGCGCGTTACGACATCGTCACCGCAGGCGCGAATTGGGTTACAGCCGTAGCAAGCGGGTTCCCGCTGGCCTTTACGGCTGTAACGCATTTCCTCCGTGGTGAAATCGCGTCGTAACGCGGGGCGCCTAGATAGCTCCAAGGATTCTCGCCGACGGAAATGCCATTTCCCAAGTCACCGCAGGACGCGCTCGATGCGTAAAGTCAGGGAAGAGCAAATGCGCGTATACCAGATTGTCCCAATCATCGTGATCGCTCTCGCGCTGCCTGCATCGGCGCAGCAGAGCGATCGATCCTTGCGGCACCAGATTGAGTCGGCGGTCTCATCGTACGCCGGGAATTTCAACAATCAGAATGCATCCGGCATCGCGGGTCTGTACCCAAAGGATGGGGTGCGGCGATGAAGCGACTGGCTCTGATCCTGCTGCTGCTCTGCACTCCCGCGCTCGCCCACGACGCCAACCATCCCGAGCTTAATAGCTGGTTCGATCATCTCGCGAGTGGGAAAGGGTTATGCTGTTCTTTCGTGGATGGCCATGCGGTCGCCGATCCAGACTGGGATTCCAAAGATGGCCATTACCGGGTCCGTCTCGACAACCAATGGATCGACGTTCCTGACGACGCCCTGATAACCGCGCCGAACCGCGCCGGCCGAACCATGGTCTGGACGTGGTACTTCAATGGCAAGAAAGAGATCCGCTGTTTCATACCCGGCAGCATGACGTAGTCACGAGCAGAAAAGGCAGCGCGCTCGACCAAGGTGTGTCAATCACCCTCGATGAGATAGGTCGCGCCGGAACGGGAAGCGCACCGCTTTGTTGCAAGCGGGGTCGTGTCCTTCAGAGTATGCGCCCGGTGCGCAACCGAACCGATGGCGAAATTTTCGTGCAAAATGAGTGTAGTCGCGGAAGCCGCAGGCGTAGGCAATCTCGCTGAGAGGCTGGCCCGTATCGAGCGACGCCCGGCGAAGCAGAAGGTGCGCGGCATGATCCAGGCGAATGGAATACACCAGTTCGCTGTACGTCGAGCCGCGCTCCGCAAAAAGCTTCTGGACGTAGCGTAGCGAGATCCCGGTTTCGGCTGCCACCTCCAAAGGGCCAAAATCCGGATCGGCAAAGCGATCTTTGATGACGCCACGGATCCGGGCGAACAGCGGGTCCGTACGACTAGAGATAGGCCGCGAATGGGACGGTGCGAATAATGCGCCGAGTAAATCGTAAAGCGCGAGCTGCATGTAGGAGCCGGCCGTCGGGGACATTGATTCTTCGTCTTCAATGCTGTCGAGAACGAATCGACGGAGGCCGCGCGCTGCGAGCGTTCCGCCGCGCCCGTGCAAGCCACCTTGCGGCTCGAATCCGAGATGCGAAATCATCGCCTGGCGCGGCAGATAAAGTGCCAGCCATTGCTCGCTTCCATTCTCGGAAACATAAGTCGCCGGCTGGCCCGCATCGAGCAGTGCAATATCGCCCTCTGCGAGTTGCACGGTCTGATCGTTCTGGATTACCGCGCGTCGGCCGGCGATCTGGAACAGGGCACAGTAGGAATCCACGCCAGCGCGGCGAACATCGCGGGGTGTCCGCTCGTATCGGTAAGCACTGCGACCTGGGTCCGTTGCCGCGAAGCCGCAGTGGATCTTGAGGGCGGCGGCCGTGAGCCGATGAACGCTTCGGGGGCGCATCCAGCCGACAAAGTCATTGGGTTCGACAGCTTGCGGCTCGCCTCCGCAAGTCGAGCGGATCAACGCTCTCCACGCCTCGAAATTCAATTCGGACGTGCCGACGGCATCAACGTTCAGATGCATCATCATCTCCACGGCTGCCGGCGGTTCAGCTCTGGATCTCGCCGGACCGCTGCCATTGAAGCTGCTCGTGCGGATCGCTTGTCGCGGGCACGTAGGAGTCGTCGGAGGCGAGTTCCAGTGCCTACACGAAAGTGTGCGCTGAATCTGATCTCGCGATGTTGGATCATCGAGTGAGGTTCGGCGGCAGCAGGCAGGCATCCGAGCCGAACGGGGGAGATGATTCTCTAACCAAACGTTCTGCGGTTAAGGTCTCCTTTGGGTCACTCACGTCGATTTTGGCATGTCTCGACTGTCCGGCAGGGCAATCCCGGAAATGTCGGTTGTCCGGTTTTGCCGGTTGATGGTATCGGTTTGATCCAAGCGCTCAAACGGGACCGCCGCGAAATTCGCGACTAGCCTCCGCTCGGTATCAATTACTTTCGTCAAAACGCGCCGCCCCGCAGCGGATTTACGAACGCTTTACTTGGGTACCTCTGGCAGAATTTGGACTCCCGCAGCTGAAAAATGTTCGGGCACGACGAGGGTGGCTCAAAAAAAATCAGGATAGTTTGGGATAATTTGTGCCCTTCCGGTGTTTTGTTGGCAGCGATCGGGCCCTACCGCCTGAAAGGCGATGGGCAATGCGCGCACGCTGGAGCGTTGGCCAATACGCTCTGCGTAATGTCTCCAAACAACTGTCTCCAATGCGCAACATAGTCTTGAAAGGGAGTGCGAAGATGAAACACGTGCTAGCCTCTCTCACAATCGGCGCCTGCCTGCTGCTTCCGTCAGCGGGCGTAGTATTGGGGGCCGGTCCGCCCACCAAACCTGCCCAAAATCCCACCACAGGTCAGCACGGCTCTAATCACGGTTTTAGCTGTACCGCAGGTGTTAACACTCCGGGGGCTGCTGTTGCAGCGCCAGGGTCGCCGTTCAACCCAAGTGGGCAGGCAGGCAACGTCTATGCGGGAAATATGGGCACCGCATCGGCAGCGAACGCAAATTCCACGGCCGCCGTTGCCCAATACGACGTCGCTTGCGCGAACCAAATACCGTAGCCTTGGAGAGCGCGGGGCTCGGTTACGCTCTCCAAGCGTGACGCCACGCTACAAAGCGTACTTATGCTCCGCGCAGGGGTATGAGAGGGGGTGACAACCCCATGCGATTCGCCGCGACGGCCATTCTGCTGAGCACGCTGGCTGCGGGCCTTGGCTACACATACAGCCAGGGAAGCTCTCCCGAGGCCTTCCTCACCGCCCCGGTCGAACGCGGCAGCATCTCGACTTTGGTGAAGGCCAGCGGCACCGTCGAGGCAGTCGTGAGCGTCGATGTCAGCTCGCAACTGTCAGGGCGAATCGCGGAGGTGTTCGTTAATTTCAACGATACCATAACGGCTGGGCAGCCGATTGCACAAATCGATCCGGAGATCTTTGCCGCCCGCGTCAACGAAGCGAGGGCCGCTCTGAGCGTGGCGAGGGCTACTGCCGAGGTGGAAAAGGCAGCGCTGGAACGAGCGAAGGTCGCGGTGACGAATGCGCAGACCGCCAAGAAACTGGCGGAGGCTCAGTCGGCCGCAAACAAGGCCAGGCAAGATGAAGCGGAGAGAGAGCTCCTGCGAAAGCTCGAGCTGGCGCGCACCGGAAGCGGAACCGAGCGAGACTTGAGTCAGGTGCGAGCTCTGCGCGATGCGGGGGCTGCCGACCTGCGCGCCTCCCTTGAGCAGATCCGGATGAAAGCCGAGGCCATTGCGATTGCGGAAGCAGAGAAGCACATGGCCGAGGCCAATCTCGAGAATGCACAGGCTGTTGTCGAGCAGCGGCAGGCGGTCCACGATCAGGCGCGACTTGATCTCGATCGTACCGTGCTCCGCGCGCCGATTGATGGAATCATCATGAAGCGGGATGTCAATCCAGGACAAACCGTCGCCGTCAGCCTCGAAGCCAAAACATTATTCAAGATCGCGAACGATTTGCGTGAGATGGAGGTCCACGGCAAGATCGACGAGGCCGATGTCGGGCAGCTGAAAGTGGGCCAGACGGCCCAGTTCACAGTGGACGCTTATCCGGATCGAACCTTCAGCGGACAGGTTCTACAGATCCGCAAGTCTCCCGAGGTCGTGCAAAACGTCGTCACCTATACGACCATCGTTTCCGCACCAAATCCGGACCTCCTGCTGCTGCCGGGAATGACTGCGCAGCTTCGGATCGTGGTTAGCGATACCGGCGGGATCCTCAAAATTCCGAGCCAGGCGCTGCGCTTCCGGCCAAACGGAGTCGGTCCTGCGTCTGGTCACCAGAGTGCGAACGAAGCCGCTTCCTCCAAGGCGTCCGCGACTGTGTGGCTAGTCGGCGAGGACGGGCGACCGAACCCGGTTGCCGTGAGGCTCGGCGCGAGCGACGACAACAGCGCAGCAATGCTGGGGGGCGCGCTTAACGAGGGCCAGCAAGTGATCATCGGGATTGCCAACTCGCAGAAGCAAAGGGGCTATTTCGGCGTTCGCCTTGGATTCTAAGGTTGGATTTGAAATTGGATTTTAGGATGCCGCCGCTGGTCCGGACCGTTGGAATTTCAAAGCACTATCCCTCCGGGGGGACGATCATTCGTGCGGTATCAAACGTGTCGCTCTCGATCGAGCACGGCGAATTTGTTGCAATCCGCGGCCGCTCGGGTTCGGGGAAGTCGACCTTAATGAGCCTCTTGGGTCTTTTGGAGCGGGCGGATTCCGGCGAATATGCGCTCAAGGCGCGAGAAGTTGCGAAGCTGAGCGAGGACACACGCGCGGCCATCAGGAGCCAAGAGATCGGCTTCATATTCCAACTGCCGGCCCTTCTGCCGCGGGCAACCGCGCTGGAAAATGTCGAACTTCCGCTTGTATACGCCGGCGTTCCTCGCTCCGAACGACATCGCACAGCCAAAGATGCGCTTGACCGCGTAGGCTTGGCCGATCGCAGTCATCATTGGCCGAATCAACTCTCGGGAGGAGAGCAGCAGCGGGTTGTCATTGCCCGTGCAATTGTGAACGATCCTGCTCTCATCCTGGCCGACGAACCGACCGGCTCACTGGATAGTAACACCAGCGACGAGATTCTATCGCTGTTCGAGGGCCTTCATCGCCATGGTCATACAATCATAGTGGTTACGCATGCCGCCGAAATTGCCGATCGTGCGCGGCGACAGATCACCCTGCACGATGGACGAATCATCGACGACGCCGTTGCATCAGGCAAGAGCTCGCTTCTGAATGCCATCACCTCGGATTCTCCACCATGAGTCCTCTGGAGAGCCTGCGAATCGCCGCGCGAGCGCTTCGCGTGAACAAACTGCGGAGCGCCCTGACCGTGCTTGGGATCGTCGTTGGCGTCGCAGCCGTGGTCTGCATGGTATCGGTGGGAGCTGGCGCACAAGCGGAAGTTTCGGAGAAGATCCGCACGCTTGGAGCCAACCTCCTGCTCGTCATGCCCGGAGCCCGAAATTCCGGCGGAGCGAGGCTCGAATCCGGAACACAGCCCACGCTGACCGAAGAGGACGCCGCGGCTATCCGCCGCGAACTGGTGGATGCGCAGGTCGCGGCCCCGCTGCTGTCGCGTTCCATGTCCCTCGTGGCCGCAAACAAGAACTGGGTGTCGTTGGTGGCTGGAATTAATGCCGACTATCTGGTGGCTCGCGAATGGCAAATTGCCAACGGCCGATCCTTTACGGGCGACGAGATCGCATCCGGAGCCAAAGTTGCCATCGTGGGGTCGGTTATCATCGAGGAGCTCTTCGATGGGCGTGCGGGAACCGGAGAGACGTTTCGGATTGGCAACGTCCCTTTTACCGTGATTGGTGTGCTGGACAAAAAGGGGTTGGGCGCAGCTGGTCGCAGCCAGGACGATGTCGTGTTCATCCCGCTGTCGACTGCGAAAAGCCGCGTGCTCGGCGCCGTGCGTGGCACGACCCGCGAAGCATTGGATTTCATCTCGATCAAGGTATCGGATGCGACCGCCATGCCGGAGATGGAAGGCAAGATCGAGGCGTTGCTTCGGCAGCGGCACCGCGTTCGCGGGGATGCCCCCAGCGATTTCAGGATCGAGAATCCAGCGGATGTCCTGATTGCACGTGGGGCCGCCGTGCGGATCCTCGGCGTTCTGCTAATCGCGGTGGCAGCGGTTTCGCTGGTCGTCGGCGGCATCAGCATCATGAACATCATGCTGGTTTCGGTGACCGAACGCACCCGCGAAATCGGTTTGCGCATGGCCGTCGGGGCCAGCCGCCGCGATATCCGATGGCAATTCCTGATCGAAGCCTTGATCTTGGCGTTGATGGGAGGGCTTGTGGGTGCGGTGTTGGGAGCCGCCGCGGCAGTCGCAATCGCGTGGAAAGCCGGCTGGCCTATCCTGATCAGCCCATGGGCAATCATCCTGGCTTGTGGATTCGCAGGGTTCATCGGAATTTCGTTTGGCCTCTATCCGGCGCATCGGGCCGCGCGGCTTGATCCGATTGTGGCATTACGCTTCGAATAGACGAAGGAGCTGAACTCTCATTTCCATCCTCTCTGTTAAGGTGATTTCGCGGCGACCAAAGACCTGGGACCACAAGCCTTCGCCCAATCTCTGGGGTCCACTGCCAATGCCGGACTACCTGCACTGACGGCAACCGCTCGATGTCCGAGTCGGGCATTCGCGTCGATTTGGGCATGTCCGCGGCTGTCCGGCAGGGTAATCCCGGAAATGCCGGTTGTCCGGTTTTGCCGGTTGATGGTACCGGTTTGGACGTGATCCAAGCGCTCAAACGGGACCAGCGCGATCCGGTATCCACCCCGGATCAAGTCCGAGGGCATGCTTCGCTCGAAAACGCTCTCTAATACCAAAGTCGGTTGGACCGGGCGGCTTCCGTGCCTGCGGCAAGAGCAACCGTTGACGGGCCGGTCTCGTTGAAACAGGTTGACCCGTCACGATGAACCGGGTTGATCTCGCCCGTTGCCAAACCCAAGAGCGCGCCAAGCGCCCTAATTAAATTACGCGTATTCCGATTGCAAAACAGGTCCCCACTTTTGCGGAATGCGCGCTACGGAGGGAATGCGTGGAATACGCTTTGGAAGTGCGCGGGGTGTCACTGCGCTTCGGTGGCGTGCGTGCGCTCACCGAGGTCAGTTTTGGCGTCAACGCCGGCGAGCTATTCTCCATTATCGGCCCCAACGGCGCCGGCAAGACCTCGATCGTCAATTGCATCTCGGGCCGCTACCGGCCGACCGAGGGTCAGTTGTTCTATCGCGGACGCGACATCACGGCGCTGACCCCCAACGCGCGGCCCCGGCTCGGCATCGGCCGCACCTTCCAGAATCTGGCGCTGTTCCATCATATGAGCGTGCTCGACAACATCATGGTCGGGCGGCATCACCTGTTGAAGAGTAACTTCATCACGGGATCGCTGTATTGGCTCACCGGCGCTCGGCGCGAGGAGCTCGAGCATCGCCGCAAGGTCGAGGAGATCATCGACTTCCTCGACCTGCAGTCGGTGCGCAAGGCGACCGCCGGCACCCTTCCCTACGGCTTGCGCAAGCGCGTGGAGCTGGCGCGCGCCATGGCGCTGGAGCCGCAACTGATCCTGCTCGACGAGCCGATGGCCGGCATGAATTTCGAGGAAAAGGAGGACATGGCGCGCTACATCGTCGATCTCAACGAAGAGTTCGGCATGACCGTGATGATGATCGAACACGACATGGGCGTGGTGATGGATATTTCCCACCGCGTCATGGTGCTGGATTTCGGCCGCAAGATCGCCGAAGGCGATCCCGCCACGGTGCTGGCCGATCCCCACGTCAGGCGCGCCTATCTCGGCGAAGAGGATGAGGTCCTGGTCGATCCTGACGATACGCCGACACCCGCGGAGACCGCGGCATGATGGATTACGCCGCTCGCGTCGCGCAGGCCGATACCTATCCAAAACTGCTGCGCCTCAACGCCAGGCAGCATGGCGACGAAATTGCCATGCGCGAAAAGGATTTCGGGCTCTGGAAGCCTTTCACCTGGAACGATTACCAGAGCCGGGTACATGATTTTGCGCTCGGCATGGTCGAACTCGGCCTCGGCCGCGGCGACGTCATCGGCATCATCGGCGACAACCGGCCGGACTGGGTGTCGGCCGAAGTCGCCAGCCACGCGATCGGCGCCATGTCGCTTGGCCTCTATCGTGACGTGCTGGACGAGGAAGCCGCCTACCTCCTCAGCTATGGCGAAGCCAGGCTCGTCTTCGCCGAAGACGAGGAGCAGGTCGACAAGCTGCTCGCGCTCGCCGAGCGCGTGCCCAACCTCAAGCACATCGTCTATTCCGATCCCCGCGGCATGCGGAAATATGACGATCCCCGGCTCATGGCCGCCGACAAGCTTGCCAGCATCGGCCGCGAGCGCGCCGCGCGCGAGGTCGGGCTCTACGATCGCCTGGTGGATGCGACCCGCGGCGAGGAAGTCGCGATCCTCTGCACTACCTCGGGGACGACAGCGCATCCGAAACTGGCGATGCTGGCCGCAGGGCGGGTGCTGCGGCATTGCGCGGCCTATCTCGCGTTCGATCCCAAGGGACCGGATGACGAATATGTCTCGGTGCTGCCGCTGCCCTGGATCATGGAGCAGGTCTATGTGCTCGGCAAAGGCCTGTTGTGCCGGATGAAGATCAACTTCGTCGAGCAGCCCGAGACCATGATGAACGATTTCCGCGAGATCGCGCCGACCTTTGTGCTGTTCGCGCCGCGGGTCTGGGAATCGATCGCCGCGGATGTCCGCGCCGGCGTGATGGACTCCTCCCCGCTCAAGCAGAGCCTCTACCAGTTCGGGATGAAGACCGGCCTTTCTGCGCTGGCGCGAGCCAGGCATTCGACCGTCGCAGAGTTGCTTTTGTTCCGCGCGCTGCGCGACCGCCTCGGCTTTACCCGGCTGCGTTCGGCGGCGACCGGCGGCGCCGCGCTCGGTCCCGACACCTTCAAGTTCTTCCAGGCCATGGGCGTGCCGCTGCGCACATTATACGGCCAGACCGAAACGCTTGGCGCCTATACCCTGCACCCCGAAGGACAGGCCGATCCCGACACCACGGGCGTTCCGATGTCCGATCGCATCGAAATCCGTATCGACAATCCGGACATCCATGGCGTCGGTGAAATCATGGTGCGCCACCCCAACATGTTCCTCGGTTACTACAAGAACCCGGAAGCCTCCGCCGCCGACATGACGGAAGGCTGGTTGCATTCCGGCGACGCCGGCTACTTCAACGGCAACAAGCAGCTCGTGGTGATCGACCGCATCAAGGATCTCGCGGAGACCGCCCGCGGCGAGCGCTTCTCGCCGCAATATCTCGAGAACAAGCTGAAATTCTCGCCCTACATCGCCGAGACGGTGGTGCTCGGCGCCGGCCGCGACGCGCTGGCGGCGATGATCTGCATCCGCTTTTCGATCATCTCGAAATGGGCGGAGAAGAACCGGATCGCGTTCACCACCTATACCGACCTCGCGTCGCGCCCCGAGGTCTGCGCGCTGCTGCAGAAAGAGGTCGAGGCCGTCAACGCCACGCTGCCGCCGGCGCAGCGCATTTCCCGCTTCCTGTTGCTCTACAAGGAGCTCGACGCCGACGACGGCGAGCTGACGCGTACCCGAAAAGTTCGCCGCAGCGTCATCAACGAGAAATACGCCGACATCATCGACGCCATTTACGGGGGAAAACGCGACATCCCCGTCGACACCGTGATCCGCTTCCAGGACGGCACCACCCAGCGCATCCGCACCACGCTCAGAGTGGTTGATCTCGCGCGAGACGCGGGCGTCGCGGAGGCCGCGGAATGAGGCACCATCACCAACAGCCGTCATGGCCGGGCTTGTCCCGGCCATCCACGTCTTTCGTGCGGTCATCAAGCAAGGCGTGGATGCCCGGGACAGGCCCGGGCATGACGAAGGGAAATCCTGCATACTCGGTCGTCATGCGCGGGCTTGACCCGCGCATCCATCCTCCTCGCAGGATACATTTCTTTGAAGGATGGATTGCCGGGTCAAGCCCGGCAATGACGTGTCATTGGGACCGGATGCGATGAACACCCAGTTCCTGATCCAGCTCCTCGTCAACGGCCTCGTGGTCGGCACGCTTTATGGCGTGGTCGCGATGTCGTTCGTGCTGATCTACAAGGCAACGCAGGTGGTGAATTTCGCGCAAGGCGAGCTGCTGTTGATCGGCGCCTGGGTGTGCTGGGCGCTGCTGACAAAATATCAGGTGCCGTTCTGGTTCGGCATGCCGCTGACGCTCATCTTCATGTTCATTTTCGGCATCGCAATCCAGATCCTGATCCTGCGGCCGATGATCGGCGAGCCGATCATTTCGGTGATCATGGTCACGATCGGGCTGTCGACGGTGTTTCAGGCTGCGCTGAAATGGATTTTCGGCGTCAACCCGCAGCCGTTCCCGCGGGTATTCACCAGCCAGTCGGTCAACCTTCTGGGCCTGCAGATCCAGACCGTCTATGTCATGAGCCTCGTCGTGTCGGTGGCCATGATGATCGGAATGGCCTGGTTTTTCCGGGCTTCGAAATACGGCCTTGCCATGCGCGCCACCGCCTTCAACCAGCAGGTGGCGCAATCGCTCGGCATTTCCGTGAAAAACGTGTTCGCGATGGCCTGGGCGATCTCGGCGACGGTCTCCGCAGTCGCGGGCGTGGTGGTGGCCGTCGTCAACGGCGTGTCGTCGGGCCTCTCGGCGTACGGCATCAAGGTGTTTCCGGCCGCCATCCTTGGCGGGCTCGATTCAATCGGCGGCGCGGTGCTCGGCGGCATCATCATCGGGCTTTTGGAAAATATCGCCCAATATGTCGACAGCGAATATCTGCACTGGGGCAATCTGTACGAGATCGCGCCATTCTACGTGCTGATCATCATCCTGATGATCAAGCCCTATGGGCTGTTCGGCACCAAAGACATCGAGCGGGTGTAATCCATCATGGCAACACCCTCCCTCATTCCCTCCGGCGATTTCCGCACCTCCTATGCGGCCGATACCACGATCTTTCCGACCACGACCAGCCGCAACTTTGCGATTCTCGGCGTCATCGCCATCTGCTTTGCGCCCATGATCCTCTCCAATTACTGGCTAAGCATCTCGATCCAGGTCGGCATCTTTGCGATCGCGGCGCTGGGCTTGAACATCCTGGTCGGGTTCACCGGCCAGATCTCGATCGGGCACGCCGCGTTCTTTCTGTTGGGCGCCTTCACCTCGGCCTATATCTCGAACACCCTGCCGATCCCGGTGTTCTTCGCCATTCCGCTGGCGGGCGTGGTGACGGCTCTGGTCGGGCTGATCTTCGGCGTTCCGGCGGCGCGACTGAAGGGACTTTATCTCGTCATCGCGACGCTGGCCGCGCAATACATCCTGCTCGACTTCTTCTCGCGCGCCGACTGGTTTTCCGGCGGCTCGGTGCCGGCCAGCGCCAATCCGTTTTCGATTTTTGGTTACACCTTCCGCGGCGACAAGCAATATTTTTACGTGGTGCTGGCCTATCTCGTGGTCAGTTTCCTTCTGGTGACCAACCTGATGCGCACGCGCGACGGCCGCGCATTGGTCGCGATCCGCGATCACTATCTTTCCGCGGAGATCATGGGCATCAACCTGACGAAATACCGGACGCTGTCGTTCGGGTTAGCTGCGTTCTTTGCCGGCATTGCGGGTGCGCTCTACGCGCATTATCAGCTGGTGGTCTCCAACGAAGGCTTCGGGATCGAACGCTCGATACTTTTCCTCGCGATGATTATCATCGGCGGCACTGGCTCGATCATGGGCACGCTGATGGGCACCGCCTTTGTGGTGCTGCTGCCGGAATCCATGGAGTGGCTCAGCGCCGGCCTGAAAGGCTCGGCCATCGACAAGGCGCTTTCGCTCAACAACAACATCACATTTTTGCGCGAGATCGCGATCGGGTTGATCATCATCGCGTTTCTGATGTTCGAGCCGGACGGGCTCGCGCATCGCTGGCGGCAGATCAAGACGTACTGGAAACTCTACCCGTTTTCGCATTGAGGTTGGGACGGGACCGACTACAATAGGCCTCAAACAAAGGAACCGGAGGAACTACCCATGACCCTGAAATCGCTGCTCGGTACCGTTTCGCTCGCGCTGCTCATCGGCGGCGTTGCGTCCGCGGCGCAGGCCCAGATCGCCATCGGCCACCTTGAGGATCTCTCGGGCGGCACATCCGACGTCGGCACGCCCTATGGACAGGCGGTCGCCGACACCTTCGCCTGGGTCAACAAGAATGGTGGCATCGGCGGCAAGCAGCTCAACGTCGACAGCAACGATTACGGCTATCAGGTGCCGCGCGCGATCGCGCTCTACAAGAAGTGGTCGGCCCCCGACAACAAGGTCGCGGCCATCATGGGCTGGGGCACCGCGGATACCGAGGCGCTGACCGGCTTCGTTGCGCAGGACAAGATTCCCTACATTTCCGCCTCATACGCAGCCGCGCTGACGGACCCGGAAGGCCTTAGCGGCAAGGCGAAGCCCTCGCCCTACAATTTCTTCTACGGCCCGAGCTACTCGGACGCCATGCGGGCATTGATCACCTGGGCAGCCGAGGACTGGAAGGCCAAGGCCAAGCCGGGAAAACCGAAATTCGTCCACATGGGCGCCAACCATCCCTATCCCAACGCGCCGAAGGCAGCCGGCGAAGCGCTCGCGACCGAACTCGGCTTCGAGGTGCTGCCGCCAATCGTGTTTGCATTGGCGCCCGGCGACTACAGCGCGCAGTGCCTGAGCCTGAAAAGTTCAGGGGCCAATTACGCCTACCTCGGCAACACCGCCGGCTCCAATATCTCGGTGCTGAAGGCGTGCAAAACCGCCGGCGTGGACGTCCAGTTCCTGGGTAACGTCTGGGGCATGGACGAGAATGGCGCCAAGACGGCGGCAGAGGCCGCCGACGGCGTCGTCTTTCCACTGCGCACGGCGGTCACCTGGGGCGGCAATGCGCCGGGCATGAAGACGGTGATGGAAATCTCGAAGATGTCCGACCCGACCGGCAAGGTGTATCGCCCGGTCCACTACATCGCCGGCGTGTGCAGCGCCCTCTACACGAAGGAAGCACTGGATTGGGCCGTCAAGAATGGCGGAGCGACCGGCGAGAACGTCGCCAAGGGCTTCTACCAGAAGAAGGACTGGGTACCGGCCGGGATGGACGGCGTTTGCAATCCCTCGACCTGGACCGAGAAGGACCATCGCGGCACGCTCAAGGTCGATCTCTACCGCATGAAGATCATTGGCTCCACCGATGGCGATCTTAACGACCTGATGGCGAAGGGAACGATCAAGCTCGAGAAGGTCAAGACCGTCGAACTGCCGCGCAAGCCGGAATGGCTTGGGTGGTGAGATAGAGGTTGCCTCGGAGCATCCCAACACTCGGTCGTCATCCCCGCGAAAGCGGGGATCCAGTACGCCGCGGCCTCTCGGTCGATCACAGCCGTCTCTGGAATACTGGGTCCCCCGCCTTCGCGGGGGACGACGGAAATGTGAGCGGGACATGACTGAAGCGATCGATACTGCCCCTGCCACGCCGGGCACGGCCCCCGGCCCCGCGCCGCTGCTCTCCGTGCGCAACATCGAGGTGGTCTATGACGACGTCATCCTGGTGCTGCGCGGCCTGAGCCTGGAGGTTCCCCAAGGCGCGATCGTGGCGCTGTTAGGCGCCAACGGCGCAGGCAAATCGACCACGCTGAAAGCGATCTCCGGGCTGCTCAAGACGGAGGACGGCGAAGTCACCCGCGGGGAGATCATCTTCAACGGCGAGCGCATCAACGGCATCGATCCCGACAAGATCGTCCGCCGCGGCATTTTTCAGGTGATGGAGGGCCGCCGCATCATCGCCGACATGACGTCGCTGGAAAACCTGAGACTCGGCGCCTTCACCCGCAGCGACAACGAGGTTAGCGCCGACATCGACATGGTTTTCAACTATTTCCCGCGCCTGAAGGAGCGCAACGGGCTCGCCGGCTACCTCTCCGGCGGCGAACAGCAGATGCTGGCGATCGGCCGCGCACTGATGGCGCGCCCCAAGATGATCCTGATGGACGAGCCGTCGATGGGCTTGTCGCCTTTGTTGGTCAAGGAAGTTTTCGGGATCATCAAGGCGATCAACCGCGATCTCGGCGTCACCATCCTGCTGGTGGAGCAGAACGCGCGCGCAGCACTTTCGGTCGCGAGCCATGGCTACATCATGGAACAAGGCAAAGTGGTGCTCGACGGCACGGCGGGCGAATTACGCAACAATGAGGACGTCAAAGAATTCTACCTCGGTGGCGCCGGCGACCAGCGCAAGAGCTTTAAGAACCTGAAGAGCTTTAAGCGAAGGAAGCGGTGGCTTTGAAGCTATTACCTCTCCTCCGTATGCCCGGCCTTGTGCCGGGCATCCACGTCTTCTATCGCCTGGGACGCAGGAAAGACGTGGATGGCCGGGACATAGGCAAGCGGAAGCGACGCCGTCCTTCGGACGGCTATGCCCGGCCATGACGACGTGAA
>Ga0210405_10000739_pt1 | contig 40874 bp, 41 predicted proteins | sample IncBWH11MmetaG_FD_155492 | JGI IMG/M metagenome (GOLD analysis project Ga0210405, IMG submission 155492) | Forest soil microbial communities from Barre Woods Harvard Forest LTER site, Petersham, Massachusetts, United States - Inc-BW-H-11-M | ecosystem: Environmental > Terrestrial > Soil >... | reverse complement strand
GGCCAGATCGCCATATCGGCGATCGTATATTCGTCGCCGGCGATGAATTGATTGTCCGCAAGCTGCCGGTCGAGCACGTCGAGCTGACGTTTCACTTCCATCGAAAAACGGTCGATGGCGTATTTGATCTTTACCGGAGCATAGGCATAGAAATGCCCAAAGCCGCCGCCGAGATAGGGCGTTGAACCCATCTGCCAGAACAGCCAGTTCAGCGCCTCAGTGCGCTTGCCGCGGTCCTTCGGTAGGAAGGCGCCAAATTTATCCGCCAGGTAGAGCAGGATCGCGCCGGATTCGAACACGCGTCGCGGCGTCGGCTCGCTATAGTCCATGAGCGCCGGGATTTTGGAATTCGGGTTCACCCCGACAAATCCGCTACCAAACTGGGCGCCCTCGCCGATCCGGATCAGCCAAGCGTCATATTCCGCTCCGCTGTGACCGGCGGCCAGCAATTCCTCCAGCATGATCGTAACCTTGACGCCGTTAGGCGTCGCCAATGAATAGAGCTGAAGCGGATGCTTTCCGCGCGCCAACTCCTTCTCATGCGTCGCGCCCGCGACGGGGCGGTTGGTGTGGCTATAGCGCCAATTGGGACTGTCGTCCTTCTCCCAGACCCAGACTTCCGGCGGCGTGTATGCAGGTGTGTCAGTCATGTTGGGCTCGCGTTTGTCGCTCGATAGGTGCGCCGAATGGATAGAACGGCGATCAAGGTCTGTCCAATTGTGGTTGTGGGCGTTGTCATGTTATGCGGCACCGCCCAACCGAGTATCCAAAGAAACGCCCGCCGCTTCATGCTCGCCCCCGCCTCGGGAAGGTGATCGTATCGGTCGATGTCGCTGTTGGGTCATCGGCGCACATTCGAGGAGTTGCGACCAATGTCAGCCTTCCTGCGGGCCGGGACATGCGAACCGGTCTCCGCTAGATACGAACCGAGTCTCGACGAATAGATTTCGGATATTGAAAATTCGCGATGGGAGACAACACGCCAAAAATCGCCAATAAGCGCGTGCCTAGCGCGCATTTCACGCCCGAGAGACCGGTTCTCAGGCGCTAATGTCCTGAAATGTCGCGAACATTTCCGACATCCGGAGGTTCGACACGGAGACGGGACTGGCTGGCTGGGGCGCCAGGATTCGAACCTGGGAATGGCGGAATCAAAAGCCGCAAAAGTCGATTGATTTTGCTAGAGATTTCCGCTCCATGTCGCGACTGTGTCGCGTCGATACTTTGCTTTGTAACTCAAGACGTTAGATTCGCATGGTGGAGTCACGATCCGCCGTGAGAAACAACTCATCCTCGCTGGTTGGGGCGGGAGGGATCGAACCTCCGAATGTCGGAATCAAAATCCGATGCCTTACCGCTTGGCTACGCCCCAGCGATCAGAATCAAACAAATAAAGCGGCGGCTGATTACCGATTGATATAGCCGCAGCCGCCCTCCCCTGCAAATACAATCGGATCAAGCAAGCAGCGCGCGTTCGGCTGCTGCCAATTCCTCGCTGTCGTCGTGGCGCGGGAAGAGGTGCCCGTACACGTCGAGCGTCATGGCAATGGTCGAATGGCCGAGCCGCTCCTGGACGACCTTCGGCGGCAGTTCGAGCCCGCCATCAGCCTTCCGATTGATGCACCAGCTCGCGTAGAAATGCCGAAGCGCGTGCAGGCCTGGGTATTTGGCGCGTTTGACAGCGGCGCCATTGGCACCCGGCACATCGATCGTGACCCCCGCGGCGATCTGCGCAGGGACAAAGCCGCTGCGCACGAGGCTCTGAAGGCCTGCGATTCCGCCTTTAGTGGTCGGGAACACGATGCCAAGGTCGCCCTTGGGACATTTGAGTTTCCATTCACGAAGAACGCCCACCACTAGGGGCGTAAGCGGCACGGTGCGTTCGCCGGAGCCGGATTTCGGACGTCCGAGCTGCTTGTACTCGTCGGCGCGCTCGCGGACATGCAATTCACGCTTGGATAGATCGACATTCGTCCAGCGCAAACCGCGCAGTTCCGATGCGCGCAAACCGGTAAAGATCGCCGTGAGCAGTAGGGGCCGCCACCAGCCCTGCGCAGCCGTGACGATCGCCTTGATCTCTTCCCGTGCCGGAATATCGACGCCTATCTTGAGCTTGGCTTTGGCACGCCGCTCGGCCTGGCGCTCTTTGCCGTGATGCCGGCGCGAACGCATTTCGCGAACGACGTTGCGCGCGACGAGTCCGATCTCCTGCATTTCGGAAAGTATGGCCCCGAGGTCGCTCCGTACCCGCTTCACCATGGCTAGCGAGCGCGGCTTCTCGGTATCGGTGCCAGTCCGAAGCTTAGTCTCGAAGTCGGCCACCATCGGCACCGTCAGTTCCGAAAGCTTGCGGCGGCCAAGGAACGGATTGATGTGCAGGTGAACATGCGAGCGGTAGGCGTCGACCGTTGTTCGTTCGAGGCCCGCATTGACGCACGCCGCAAGCCATAGCTCGCCCGCCTCCGCGACCGTAATGCTGGCGCTGTCTGCGGTGTGAATACCGGCCTTGACCTCAACCTTGGCCGTGGCGTGGAAGTCGTCGGCGTCCTTCTTGCGCTCAAAGGTTTTGAGGCGGCGCTTACCGCCCTGGTCAACATAGTCGACAACCCAGGCTGTCTTATTCTCGCCGTTGGCGGCTTTCCAAGTGCGCTTGCGGATCGACATGAACGCTACCCTCTCGGGAGAATCCTAACAGCGGCATCGCGGCCATTCCCAGAGAAAAGCGATGCGCTACCAAGCCTTCCCATTCATTCCGCATCCTTCGAACCAACAACCTCGCCAGCGAGTGTCAAAAGCCGAAAAGCGTAGCAATTGGGAAGGTTTAGAACCGCTGCATCTTACGTTTGACAGCGAGTTATGTCTAGAACAAAATAGGAACACTCCCTCGGGTTTCCCCGAACGGAAACAGCATAATGGATTGCAGAGCTACTCATTCATTGAGCGCCTAGGCCCGCCGGGCCGGCCTCAAGCCGGGTTCAAGGCAAGCACTCCCATCTGCCGCCGCGGGAATGCCCACGCAACAGCGCGGGCTATCAACAGCAGCTTGGGAGAACCACCATGGAACCGAACACGGCACCAAACGATACGACGCAGCCGCTTGCCGACGATATCCTCAGGGGCGCGGACGAGATCGCGAAATTCATCTTCGGCGAACGCGCTAGCCGCCGAAAGGTGTACTATCTTGCCGAATGCACGCGGATTCCGATTTTCCGGCTCGGCTCTGTGCTGTGTGCGAGACGGTCAGTCCTTCTGAACTGGATCGCGGGGCAGGAAAATCGGGCGTTACCTGAAGGCGGGACCAGGAACATGGCAGGATGACAGCAGGCTGCTAGGAATTTCCTAAAATGGCCCTTGGACTCGCCGCATCTGGTTAAAGTAGCGCTTGCGAACGATCAATGCTACGTGGGCTACAACGTACATAAAGATGTAAAATCATGCTCACAATGGCACTTTCAAGCCGAGGTTGCCGGTGACAGGATCACTTACACGTTGGATCGGGGCAAGTTGGCACCTGTTGCAGAAGTATCGAGACAAGCCCGAGGAAGGCATTGCTCACTGCGACCAGCTCATAGACCAAGCTGAGACAAGCCGAGACGCCGAGAATAGTCGAGGCCACTCAGATGCAATTCGAGAAGCGCGCCGGATAATGGGTCTACTTGGCAGAGAGTCCGACATCCTCGAAGAGGCTCTATTTACAAAGGCGGCACTTCTCCTCATATCAAAACGAAAGAACGAGGCGAATGCCATCTACCACCGTTTGCTAGAACGATTTGGAAACGCGAGAATACCTGCACTGCTTGAAAGAGCGAAAGCAGTAATTTTTGAAAGAATCAATTTCCTGGTTGAGTCCGGCAACGAGGAGGATGCCATTGCCGCATGCGATTCAGTTATCGCCGAGTTCAAGAGCGAAAGAGAAATTGAACTGCGCGAGATTGTAGCCGAGGCATTGCATAATAAAGGAATCATTCTTGGTTCTCTTGGCCGGGTCGCCGAGAGAAACGCGGTTGATAAGTGGTTGGTTACCGAATTCGGGAAAGCGAGCGAGCCAGAACTACGTAAATTTGGGATGTGGCCGCGGTTGCGAGCAAAGAAAGGCGCTACTCCTTCTGGACGTGCAAATTTAAACTGGATGAATTATGATCAATTAACCCCTCCAAGAGAGGGGAGAAAAGAAGGAATTGTGCCTGATGAACAAGATACAATTGCCGCAGAGGAAGGCGTAAGAGCATTTTTTCATGCTCGTGGCGTGCCGGACGAACAGATGGACGAAGCCATTGCCGAAGCGGAGCGGCTGGTAGTTCGAGCAAAAATCAAGCGTGTTCCGATTTGGGATGAACGCCCCGATAACGTGCGTTACTTGACTGCTCCCAACTATCTCCGAACGATGTATTCATTCTTGTTCGGCGACAAAGGGCGAATTGAGCACGAGGATTTAGTGCGCGAGCACGATCCGGAATTGATCCGGCTAATACAGCAATACATCTCTCAGCGCACTCGACGCGGCGCTGATGATCTCGGTGATGCGGAAGGTTTGGTGTTCGAACGAAAAGACGCACGTGGCCGTCCGCCGAACAAGCGCCTAGCTGGGAGCCGCAAAAGGGCCGCCCCGCGGCCACGGTGAACAATAATATAGTTGACTGAATAAAATTATTATTGATATAGTGAATTTACTAGGACGGTCGCATCACGGTTGTCGCGCGCCGTCCACGCAACTCTGATCTGAACACCGTCTCTCCACTTGGGACCGCGCGCAACTTCATTGCGCCGCGAACGCTGGAGGCTTGTCATGAGAAACGAAGGCCAAGTCCATGAGCTGATTGTCAGCCTGAATCCTCACTACGCAGTCAGACCCTCTGAATGGACTGAGATGCCCGGATTTGAAGATGCCGACTCTGACGCCTACGCTTTTATCGTGGGATCGGCGTTCAAATTTAAGCCCCGCACACTCGAGGTTTTGGCACAGCAAATGTCGCCGCTGGCGATCGGACTCCTGTTCTGGGGCGCCGCAGAAATGAGGCGGGCCCGACGCCTTTTGCTCGAAGGAAATTCACCGAAGCCGTCGTCGGCCAGCGAGCGCGCGGAACAGGCGCGTTGCGCCGACGATGGAAACCCGCATTGCGACGATAACCGTTGAGAACCCTAAGCCGGCGGGCGAAGGACGACGAACATGAGTGACGCAAGTGACGTGGAATTTTCCAAAGACCTCCTACATGGCGCCGCGGCGATAGCGGAATTTCTGTTCGGTGATCGGAAATACCGGCGAAAGGTCTTCTATCTCGCTGAGAGATCGAAGTTACCGATCTTCCGACTGAGATCGCAGCTTTGTGCGCGCAAATCCAGCCTCCTGAAATTCATCGAGGAGCAGGAGACCCGGCACGCAGGTCACCCCTCACCCGACTGAGATATCTGAGAAAGGGGAGTCCGACTCCAATGGACATGATGTCAGATGGGGTGCCGCCGCCCAAGGCTGGCTGGTGGATGAAGCTCCTGATCAAGATTGCTGGCGTCGATGAGGAAACGCTCCGCGGATGCCCGCTTCATGATTGGGAAAACGTGCGGGCGGTCGGCGAGATCATGATTTGCACCTTGCTCTATCAGAGCGGACTTTTCGCTCTGATTCTCCACCGGCTTTTCGCGGCACCAGGACAAATCCGGCCCGAACTCGTGCTGGTTTCGATGTTCATCGCGACCTTCATCATGTTCATCGATTCCTACATGGTCATGCGAAGCGGCTGGCATATCGAAGGTATCAAAGCGCTCCTTCATGCCGGCTTGGAGATTGCCGGAGGCACGCTTGCACGGATCAAGTCTGGCATATTCTTGAGCATTCGCATTGGCCTCTCAATCGGCCTTGCGCAGCTGACAGCGATTTTCGTTTCGTTGCTGATCTTTGCGGGAGATATCAATGCCAAAATCCATGAGAAGTATCTGACAACGAATGCTCACCTCATCGGCCCCGCAACGACAATGGTGGATGCGGCGATCCAGCGCGCCACTGATGCCGCAACGGCACAGACTAAGTTGGTGAACAACCTCGCCGCCGAAGTCGCGGTTGTCCGGCAGAACGAAATTGATCCGCTTTCGGGTGATCCGCAGATCCGTCAGGCTCAGGAAGAGGTAAGCCAACTGGTTGCCGAGAAGGCGAAGGCCGAGGAGGCCGTCCAAAACGCGGAGACATTCGCCGCCAACGAATACGGCGGCATCAAAGGCGATCAGGGCAATTCCGGGGTGCCTGGCTACGGACTCCGTTATCGTGCGGCTACGGAACAGATAAAAAACGCGAGACTTCATACGCAGAACATCGACAAGCAGCTCGATGCAGCGCGTTCACGGCTCGCTGACCTTCGAAAGAAAGCTCCCGTTGCGAGCGAAACCACTGAGCAGCGGACGCATAATCAGCTTTCGTCCTTCCAAGGGTCCCTTAACGCGGAAAACGACAAGCTGTCGAAACTGAAGGACGAACTCGCGAAGCTGATCGAGGGCCGTGAGGATGCGATCCGCAAGGCGATCGAGCGCGCGCCGGACCATGTCGGGCTGGACGATGGCTTCCTGACGCAAATCGCGGTCCTTGAACGTATTGCGCAGGAGGACAGGAAGATCGCGGCCATAATTCTGCTGATCGATCTGGTAAGTTTTGGGTTTGAATTGGCTGCCGTCTTGGCGAAAGTGACCAGCTACGTGCCGACCACTTACTCGGCGCTCCTTGCCAGCGGCGGCTTCATGCGGGTGGTGGAAATCGTCGAAGACATGACGGGCCGGCTCAAGGATTTGGACGACAAGGCGCCGAAGGAGCCCGAAGATCAGCCATCCGACAAACCGCTCGATGGTTTACCCGGCGAAAGCGCGGCGGCGATACCGGAACCGCCGCCAAAGCGCAAACGTGGACGGCCGCGAAAGCATCCACTGCCGCCCGGCACTACAGGTGCCAATGGGCAAGGAAACTCAGAAGCAGCATGAGGGCGAGCAACGCCAGAGTGAGATAAGCGATGCGGCTCGGGATGCTGCGGGTTTTCAGTGCCATGGGCGTCTCCTTGGGTGAATCAAGCGACCGGTGGCGGACCTATCCGGGCTGGATCGATGGCGGCAGTTGCGAGCGCCACAGCACGTAGCGTGCGTGGCGTTCGCGCTCGCGTTTCTCGCGCAGCGCTTTGAGGGCAAGCTGGCGCCAATCGCGAGCGGCTCGAAGCGCGAGGGCTCTCTGGTAGCGGGGCATGCGGCGCAAGCCCATCAGCCTGCACTTGAACAGCGCCTCGATCTCTGCCTCCGCCGCTTCGGCATCGTCCGTCGGCTCAGCCGGGATGAAGCGAGAGCCAGGCGCCCCTTCGACGGGGAGTCTGATTTGCTGATCTTTTTCATTGGCCGGAGTGGCTGGGGACTCGGGCGTGGCTGGCCCGGTCCCATGGCTATTCTCCATAAAAGGCTCGATGCCGTTCGCGCTCTTCGTCGTCCTCCCGCTCACGCTCCCGCCTTCGCACTTCATTAGCGGCTGCTTCGAACGAACCTTTATCCACGGGATGTGCTCGGGCAGGGGGATGAGTCCCCTCGAAAATGCTGAGCAGGCTGTCGAAGCCCTTGAAAACTCCAAGACCCATCTCGCCGGCAGCACCAGCGCCGCCGCTGGCCTGATCGGCGCGCTCGTCCGGTTCATTGGAAGCCGCAATGCGCCCATCCGCCTGGTCGGCGACCGGGCGCGTCGTGGCCTCCGCGGCCTCGCGGAACGCCTCGGAAATATCTTGCGTGGTGTCGCGCTCCGTCAGCGACAGAAGGAGCGGCATGTTGTCGAAACCCCCATCCTGGCGCCCGTGCAGGTAGGCGCGAAGCTCGCGCTGATTGTCGAGCAGCTCGCGATAGTGCTCATTGCGCGATACCCGCAGCTCTTGGCAGGCTTCGTCGCGCATTGGTTCTAGGACAGCCTTCTGGTCAGCGACGATTTCCTTCTTAAGGGCTGCTAAAGCTTCCGGATCGGTACTGTTTCTTTCAGCCTCATAATAATCGGCCCAGCGCCCGCGAAATTGTTCCCTCACCTCCCGATAAATCGATGCGCGCAATTCTTTAAATTCGGATTTTCCTTCGGCGAAAAATGCCATGCGTTCATCGCGTTGGATTTCCTTGAGAATTTTCCATTCATCATTTTTCCGACTTTTCTCTTCCTCTGGCGAAATTCCCTGATTTTCGGCGAGGGATTTTTCGGCTTTTTCGAATTCTTTTTGATTTACCCAGAACTGCATCCAGATATTTCGCGGCGGACTGGGCTCGCGCGTGGCCGAATCTTCGAGCCGCTGCTCGCAATAAATTCCGTGCTCGCGCTCGTACTGCAACGCCCACTCCTGCGCGCGTACCTGCTCATAACTGTCATTGAGTCGCAGCCCTGTCTCGGGATGGACCGTATTCAGCATGCAGTGGACATGGGCATGGGGTTTGTCGGTGTGCGAGAAAAGAATGGCTTGGTGTTCCTCCCATTTCATGTGACGGAGAAAATCCTGTGTGGTTTCCGTCATGTGCTCGCCGGTTGGCTTTTCCTCGGGCGACCAACTGAGGCTGAAATGCTTTACCGTATTTTCCGTAGGGCGCCCGCCGGCGCGGATTCCGGCCTCTTGCTTGAGCAACTCGGCATCCCGTGCCGTCCAGACCATCTCATTGACCGCACACGACACATCGTCGTTGGCGCAATTGAGCGTGCGCGTCCAGTCGACGCGCTCCACCGATTTCGCCTGTTCGGCGTCGTGCGAGAGATAGGTGGCAAGCCCGCTGAAGGATTTGCCATTCGACAGGATTTTGACAATCATGGCCCCACTCGCCGCTCGATGACGTGACGGATATCGGCGAGCAGGGGCTCGAGATCGGGTGGCAAAGGATCGCCGGTTTGATGGAGATTTCGAACCATCTGGTTCAAATTATTTCCAAGCCTGACGAGCTGCGCGTGGATCATTCGCTGCGTGTGGTCATTCACCTCGGATTTGACCGCAGGCTGAATATTCCGATCGAGGAGCATCTCGCGCCCGAAATGAACCGGGCGCATGCCGAGCGCAGCAGCGCGCTTTTTGATGCTCTCCAATTCGCGTGCCGTGAGGCTTAGATTGAGCTGATGGCAGCGTGGTTCTGATATCTTCGGCCGGGCCATGTTTGCTTTGCTTTTGGCTGAGCGCATGCGTCCTGGGGTTTGGGGACCATTTCTCCGGTCCCCAACGAGACGGGTTTGCCCTAGGCAAACCCACATCTCGCTACCCTCTCCCGCAATTTAATCTTCTCACCTCCAATCTCCATCGTAACGAATTGTAGTTCTCAATCTTTCCCACATGCTTTGAATTTTGCATCGCGCATCTTCACCGAATACGATTACGAATCTTCACCTGACAATTCGAAGCGATTGCCGCTCGGCTTCGCTATGCTGTCGGCTGAACGACAGTACAACGGAGCAAGAAATGTCCCGGTTCTGGAAAACAGAGCGAGAGCGCTGGGCGGCGCCGCTCGCGGCATCGAAGCCGCGATTGCAAGTCGGTCTGCCAGCACTCGATATGCGCAGCCGTGAGCTTTACGAGACACAGCTGCCGCGCGGCGTGCGGGTGCCACGCTTCGCGCCGGATCGGCCCCCCCTCAATCACTGGATGCCGCCTTTTGAGCTGCTGCAGCACACTTATGTGCCGGGACAAATCATCCTCGGAAAAATCGCGGGGGAGTTCCTCGGCCATCTCGACGACCGCCCGATGGTCACGGTCGCGTCGGCCCGCGCCGGGAAGACCTCGACCGTCCTTGAGCCCAATCTCTGCCTCTATCCGGGTTCGATGGTCGTCCTCGACCCCAAGGGCGAACTCGCGCCGACGGCGGGGTTGCGCCGACTACTCGGTCACCGGGTCTATCTGCTCGATCCGTTCCGCCAATCCGGTGAGGCGAGTTCGTCCTATAACGCGCTTGGCGAAATCGACCCGGCATCCTGGACCGTCGTCGATGACGTTAAATCCATCACTCATGCTCTGGTCGTCGATAACGGCGATGCGCGATCGCAGCACTGGAATGACAGCGCGCGGACATTGCTTACGGGTATTATTCTGCTCGCGCTGACGTTCCCGGAAGCCGAACGCAATCTTGTGACCGTTCGTGAGTTGTTGTCCCTGACCTGCCCGCGTCTTCTGCTTGCCGTCAAAGCGGCGGCGATGAAGGCGAAAGCGAAGGATGGCAAGCTGGACGAAGACTACTACGATGAAAATCGGCTCGCGGTGCGGACATTGCTGCGGACGATGAGCCGCATGGGCCGCGCGTTCGGCGGTATCCTCGCCGCGACCGGCAACCGGTTTCTCAACACGCCGCAGACCGAGCGCGGCAGCATTTTCTCAACAGCGGCGGCGCAAACGGATTTTCTCGATAGCCTTCCGTTGCGGGAAATTTCGATGCGTTCCGATTTTCGCCTTGCCGATTTGCGTAGCGATATCCCGACCACGATCTGTCTGACGCTGCCAGTCGGCCGCATGGAAAGCCACTATCGGTGGCTGCGCTTGATCGTACAGATGGCCTGTACGGTGCTCGAAAAGATGGGCACCTATCCGCGGGACCGCACGCCGATCCTCTTCATGGCGGAGGAATTTGCCGTGCTCGGACACATGGAGTTGATGGAGCGGGCGGCGGCATATTTTCCCGGCTTCGGCGTGAAACTGTGGGCGGTGTTGCAAAACATCGTACAGCTTCAGCGCTATTATCCCAGCAGCTGGGAGACGTTCTTGGGAAACGCCGGTCTGATTCAATGCTTCGCCAATGGCGACCAGCCGACGCTCGGCTATATCGCACAACGCCTTGAGCGGCTGATCGAGCCTTTCGAGCTGCGCACCACCTTTGCGCGGCAGCACTTTACGCAACTGCTGATGTTTGAAGGCGAGCCTCCGGCGGCAGCGGTGCGGCTCGAACATGAGGATGTCCAGGAAATCCGCCAGCGCATCGAGCGGCGGGCTCGTTTGCTACAGCTAGCGGCGCTGCCATGGCGGTGAACCGCCGTGCCTCGGCTCTTGAACCTTGAGCAGCTCCCAGAGCTGCTGCATGGCTTCCTTTAGATGGGCCGCGAAGACCTCGGGCATCCGGTCGTGCTTGTCGAAGCGCCGCGCCGTGAGATATTCGACGTGGCGCGTGCCATAGCTGCCGGAGAGGATCAGATTATCGTTCTCGTCCGGATCGAAGGCCGGCAGACTTTCCATCAAACCGAGCGAGAAGACGTCGGCGCCGTCGAGGACCATGCAGTCAGGTCTGATTTCGACCGAACGGTAAATCTCGGGCATCTTCCAAAGGATCAGGAAATTGATCGCCGCGATAACGAGCAAGCAGGCGCGGTTGACCCATTCGCTCTCGACCGGTGATTGATCGATCAGGAACCAGGCTTCGAGGCCCGTGAATGCCGTCCATGCCAAAAAACGCGCGATAATGTGCCGGAGGCGCAGGTCGAGATCCTTGTAGGTGACGAGGACCCCGCCCTCGGAGGTGAGGCGCCGCGCGTAATCGACGTGAGGACCCAGTTCAGGCGCGATCGAGGATGGAAGCGCCGCGAACGGGACGTCCAGAGTGGGAGCCGCCAATCGGAAGATATCCCGGTGTACCGTCACGACCCGCGGCACGGAGCGCGCCACGTGCGGGCGCGTTCGCGGGCGGGTGAGCTGAACGTAGCGCGGCATGAGAAGATGATAGGGCTTAGGCCATTGAAGCGGCGCGGAACGCTTGGGAAAGTCTTGCAACGAGGCTTGCGGCGGGAACGCGCGCTCCAGATATTTTCGTCATGAGCATAAAGCCGAGTGACAGTTGGGCGCACGCTTACGAGCCGGAGCCCTATCCCATCCTTCACGCCTGGCCGAAATTCTGGTGGATGTCGGAGCTGGAAAAGGCCGCAACGGAAGAGGCGCTTGCCCGTATGTATGGTGGCCAAGGCGTCAGGCCTCGCCCGAGCGCCGATCGGGGACGCGAGCGGTAAGCCGTCGTTGCCTAGGGCGACGTCCGTGCGCTAGCCAGGATCGGGTCCGGTGATCACCTCTTTGGTGATGGCGAATTCCTGCTTGGTGCGCTCGGGACCGCCTTCGCTGCCGCCGCCATCCTCGCGGGCGCCCTCGAATTCGATGTCCATGCCGGAGGTGACGGCGACGAACAGCGGCATGACGGCAAGCTGGTTCGGGGCAGGCTCGTCCACCATAACGATGGCGACTCCGGGCTCGCCGTTGATGAGGCAACTCCAAAGCGTGACGTTGTCGTAAAGCCGGGACGTGATCGCCTGAAAGGCGCGCACGTGGCCGGGCGTGATGTAGCTGTCTCTCATGGCTAAAACTCCTTTCGTGCTGAAGCGAAAGGGCCGCTCCTTGCGGAGCGGCCCTCGGCGTCAGCGGTTCGCGATTTCGGGAACGGCGTCGGCCGGATCGACTTCGGCCTTCGGCTCGGCGAGCACGATGCGTCCATCGATCGGTAGCGCATCGAGCTGGATCGTGAATCCCGTGCCGGTCTCGAACGGCCAGGCGCCGCCGATGCGGACCCAGAAGGGCTTCTTACCTGTGCCGCGTTCCTTGACGCTGTAGGCGATGAAAGTTGGCTTGCTGCTCATGGTCTGTCTCCTTTCGCTGTGTGAGGCCGCCACAACGCGGCCTCGATGCGGTTCGTCCACGGCAGTGAAGCGACGCGGCCCTCCCCTTGCCGCAGGTCAAAAACGCAAAGACCTCTTCGCGCAGCGAAAGGGCTTCTGCCGTTTTTGAGGGATGGGCCGCATTAGTCGCGAACTGACGTAGAACCCGCATGAGTTCGAGGCCGTCGGTGGCGCTCGCGAAAGGACAGACCACGCCGGCAAGCTCGATCGTTCGGACGGCGTCAGGCGAGGTCGAAAGAAGCCACGGGACGCTCAGGTCGCTGATGGTGTTCGTTAGGGACGGAATCTCTGACAGCGAATGCGATCCGTTCGGAATGTTCGGGAATGCCGAGCATTACGATTGAAGCGATCCCGATGACTCCCGACACTGAACGCCAACGGGCCATTCGGCTTCACTTCAACACGAAAGGACACGACCATGATTATCGGCAATTTCACTTACGACCTCGACCGCGACACCTATGCCGGCGCCATCACGACGCTCACGCTCCAGCGCGGCAGCGTGGTGTTCCGTCCGACCGAAAAGAACGGAGACAAGGAGCCGGATTACCGCGTCATTCACGAGACCGAGGCTGGCACCGTCGAACTGGGCGCGGCGTGGAAGCGCAGCAGCGAGCGCGGTCGTGAATTCCTTTCGGTGCTACTCGACGATCCGGCGCTTGCGTCATCGGTGAATGCCGCGCTGTTTCCCTCGGACCAGAACGAGCGCGCGACGCTTGTCTGGCAGCGGCAGAACAGGAAAGCAGCGGCCGCGGAGCCCGAAACTCCCAAGCCGCAGCCTCGGCGGAGTGCCCGCGCGCGAACGCTGGCTCCGACCTGACGTATCGGCATGTACGCTACCGGTCGCCGCGACGACATCTGGTAGCCCTAGGGCAAAAATCCCCTCTAGGGCTCGTTGCATTGACTCCCGTTCCCTTTATGTTCTCAATGTGCCATGGGCGTCATTTTAGAGATCAACCGGGACTTCCCGTACCAGGTGGCCTTGTCGTTCGACGAGGCCGCGATGGAAGTGCTCGATTGGCTCGAGGACGGCGATCTCGAATGGGACATGTATGTCGATCTTCCGGCGAACGTCGTGCGGTACTGTTTCCGCACCATCGCGGATGCGTCGGCATTCAAGCAACGGTTCGTGCATGCGGCGGAAGGGCGAGCTGTCGCCAGCCGGCATTGACCGCGGCTGGCCCCACCAGATTGCGCTCCCTGCGCGCTTTTGCGAGCGCGGCGGCTACAAGGAGGTTCATGAGTGCTGTAATGATCTCAGTCTCTGTTCCCGAGGCCATGCCGTTTATGACCGTGAGTGGTTTCACGTGTACTGCTTCGCCAAGCCGGAGGATGCCGAGAAGTTCAGGCAACGCTTCGGCGGCGTGAAGTTCGACCCGGCGCAACGAGGCAAGGGGCGCAACTGGGCGCGCTGGAACAGGCGCTAGTGTGCAGGCGGCTTAATTTGCCTGCGATAATGGTTATATGTGCTGGATGATACCGAACTGAGGATGCCATGTGCGGTCGCGTGCGTTTGTCGTCAGACTTTTCGGAAATCAAGATCAAGCTTAAATTCGACGCCGATGCCCCTGCGCCGAACTTTGAAGCGGACTTCAATAAGCCGCCGACGGGCTTGATGTTGGTTGCCATCCGTTCGCAGGACGGCAAGCGCACGCCCAAAATAATGAAATGGGGCCTCATTCCGCATTGGGCGAAAGACGACAAGATTCAGTATTCGACGCATAACGCGCGCTCGGAGGAATTCACGTCGAAGCCCGCATTCCGCGACGCATGGAAGCGGGGGCAACGCTGTCTCTTGGTCCATAACGGCTTCTATGAGTGGAAAAAACTCGACGAAAAGGGAAAGAAAAAGCAGGCCTATGCAATTGATATGGCCGATGGCAGCCCAATGGTGACGGCTGGCCTCTGGTCGCTTTGGAAATCGCCACAGAGCGGGGAAGAAATCCTGACCTGTACGATGATGACATGCGAACCCAATAAGGTCATGGGCGAGCTTCACGACCGGATGCCGGTCATTCTCGCCGAAAAGGATTGGCCGAAATGGCTCGGTGAAGAGCCCGCCGCGACTGAGCAAGAACTGCTGGCATTGCTCAAGCCGTGCCCGGACGAGGCGCTGAAAATCTGGCCGGTCGATAACATGGTGGGGAATGTCAGGAACAAGGGACCGCAGCTTATCAGGCCGCTAGAGCCCGCATTGCTCTGACGCGTTGCAAGCGAGTTAAGCTAGCTGGCCCCAACCATCTTTGACCGAGATGCGGCGGAAGGTCGGACTGAAGGCCCTGAAGTCAAATCCACCTCCACTCCGTTGCGCGCAGCCATAATTTACTTAAAGACTCCCCGCTGTGCCATCAACACTCGGGCTTGATAAACCCGCTGATTTCCTCGGGCGCAGCAAAGATCACATCGGCACGATCCCCTACCATTCCAGCGGGAAGCAGCGCGGGTATGCCGCTTTGGGGGCCATCTGCGCTCGAATCGGTCTTGAGCCGCAGATTGCGCTCCCAAAACTTGCGCGTCTGTCCGTTCGCGGTGGTGATGGTGTAGGTGTCTTTGCAGTAGGTGATTGCCTGCACCCGAGCCATCGGGTCGAGGTTCTTCAGATTTGGCACTTGCCCGACGCCCATCATACCGCCCATGCCGCCAGTTGCAGCGCCTTGTTGCGCGCCCGCAGCTCGCGGCTGTGTTGCTTCCTTTAGGAACGCCAGCAAGTCAGCGCGCTGGCGAGCGTCCTTGATGCCAGGGAACGTCATTTGATTGCCGGGCACGAGGTGCTGCGGATCGGTGATCCAGTCATCCAGCGTCTTGTCGTTCCAAACGATGTTCGCAGATTTGAGCGCAGGCGAATACCTGCTGAAACTCGCCACGCTTCCTGCCTTTCGATTCCATAAGCCGGCAAGACTTGGACCCGTCATGTTTTGGTCGGGCTGCAAAGAATGGCAAGCCGCGCACGCGTTGAAGATGCGCTGGCCCCGGGTCGAGTTGCCTTCTGCCGCGAGCGTCGGCGAAACCGCCGTCCACGCACCCAGGGCCACGAGCATCAAGAGCGCTCGACGGTTCATGGCAAACCTCCTTCGTTGACGCGTTCTACGCCAGAATCCGAGATCGTGTACGCCTCGCCGCATGTCGGGCACGTCACCCGATAGACGTGATGGTGGGCAGCGAGAAGTATCTCCACGTAAGGCTCTTGGTGGCTGAGTTTTCTATCCTCGTAACGAACAAGCGGCGCCCGGTGACCGCGACCGCACCGGCCGAACAGAGAGACAAGCCCACTGCGCTGCGCTGGCATCTTCAAATCCGCGCCGCTTTGCCTAGACGAGTGTTTGCCGCTTGATCCTCAAACTGTTGCCGACGACGCTGACGCTTGAGAGCGCCATGGCTCCGGCTGCGATCATCGGATTGAGCAAGCCGAAGGCCGCCAGAGGGATTGCCGCCAGATTGTAGAAAAAGGCCCAGAACAGATTTTGCCTGATCGTTCGGAACGTCACGCGCGACAGTCGCAACGCTTCGATGACTTTCAGCGGGCTGCCTTTGACGAGAACGATGTTCCCGGCTTCGATGGCGATGTCGGTTCCCGTGCCGATGGCGATGCCAAGATCGGCTTGGGCAAGCGCGGGGGCGTCATTGATGCCGTCGCCGACAAACGCGACACGTTTCTTTTTATTCTGAAGATGTCGCACCTGATGCGCCTTGTCTTGCGGCAGCACTTCGGCAAACACTTGGTCGATATTGAGCTCTCGCGCGATGGCTTCCGCGGTTGCCCTGTTGTCCCCGGTGATCATCACCGTCGCGATGCCTTCGCCTCGAAGCCGCGCAATGGCTTCCTTGGCGTCGCTTTTCAGCGTATCGGAAATCGCGATGATGCCGACGGGCTCGCCATTTCGGGCGACGATGACGACGGTCTCGGCCCGGGCCTGATGCCCGTCGATCTGCGTCCGAATGGCGTCAAGCTTGATACCTTCCTCGTCCATGAAGCGCGGATTGCCGACCAGCACGGCGGCGTTGTCGATACGGCCCCTGATCCCCTTGCCCGCGACATTGGCAAAATCCTCGACCACTGCGCTGCGCACATTCTTTGCGTCTGCCGCCCGCACAATCGCCTGCGCCAACGGGTGTTCCGACAGACGCTCAAGGCTCAAGGCCAGGCGCAGCACATCGTCACCGGAAACCTCCGGGCCGACGGCCTCAACCGTGGTGACGTTCGGGCGGCCTTCGGTCAGCGTGCCCGTCTTGTCGAAGACCACGACATCGATTTTGCGGCCACGCTCCAGCGCCTCGCCATTTTTGATGAGGATGCCGCGCCGCGCACCGACGCCGGTGCCGACCATGATGGCCGTGGGCGTCGCGAGACCGAGTGAGCAAGGGCAAGCGATGAGCAACACTGCGACCGCCGGGACAAAGCTCAGGGACACGTCGCCTGTCGCAAGATACCAGCCGATGGCGGTAGCTGCCGCGATGCCGAGAACGACCGGAACAAAGATTCCCGACACGCGATCGGCAAGCTTCTGGATCGGGGCTTTATTGCCTTGCGCATCGGAGACCATGCGCACGATCTGCGCCAGCACGGTATCCTGCCCGATCTTGGTGGCGCGCATCTGGAATGCGCCAGAGAGATTGATAGTCGCGCCGAACAAATTGTCGCCGGAAGTCTTATCGACAGGCAGGCTTTCGCCGGTCAGCATGGCTTCGTCCACGCTGGACGCTCCTTGCACGAGCACCCCGTCAACGGGGACTTTCTCGCCGGGCCGTACCAGCACGGTATCGCCGACGGCGACTTGCTCGATAGGAACGTCGCGTTCATTGCCGTTTTCGATAACGCGCGCCGTCTTGGCGCCAAGTTCCATCAGCTTCGCGATGGCCTCACTGGCCTGTCCCCGGCTGCGGGCTTCGAAGTAGCGGCCAAGAAGGATGAGCGCCGCGATCACGGCTCCCGTTTCAAAATAGAGATGGTGCTGGCCGCTCCACATGCCCCACAGGCTGTAAAAGAGCGCGGCAAGCGTGCCGAGTGAGATGAGTGTGTCCATATTGGCTGCGAGATTGCGCGTTTGCGCGATCATGCCGCGATGGAAATCGAGGCCGAGGCCAAGGATCACGATGCTGCTCAGAATGGCTTGAATCCAAACGCTGGCATTGTGCCCGAGATAGCTCCAAGGCAGCGAAATATCCGCCATCGCCAGGATCACGACCGGGATGCCGAGCGCGATAGCCCAGTAGGCGCGTTCCCGCGCGGTTTTGACTTCCTGCTCGGCAAGCTTTCGGGGATCGCCAGCCTCCTCGTCGCTGAGAACGTCGTAACCATTGTCGGTCACGGCGTCGCGAAGCGTTGCTTCCGTGACCGCACCTTCGTCAAACTCGACGCGCGCACGGCGCGTGCCGAGATTAACATTGGCTTTGAGGACGCCGGGGATTTTGATCAGCGTGCGTTCATTGCGTACCGCGCAGGCGGCGCAGTGCATGCCGCCGATGGCGAAGGATGCCGTTTTCATGACGAAACTCCGGGCCAAAGGTTAGCCATTGTTCTTACCGCGCATGGCCGCGAGCTTTTTTGCCAGCTCATCGAGCCCCACGGCGCCGACCACAACCTCCGATCCGACGACATAGGTCGGCGTGCCGGTAATGCCGATTGTTTCCCCAAGTTTTAGGTTCTCATCGATGGTCGCCTTTGCCTCCGGGCTCGCCATGTCGCGTTTCAGGCGGTCAACGTCCAGGCCGATATCCTTGGCAACGGCCAATGCGCGCTCGCCGTTAGCCTCGCCGCGACCGCCGAGCAGCTTCTGGTGAAATTCGAGATATTTTTGTCCCGTTGGATCTTGCATCCGCACGGCGACGGCGACACGGGCGGCCTCGACCGAACCGTCGCCGAGGACGGGAAATTCTTTGAGAACGACCCGGAGATCGCCGTCGTCTTTCATCAAGGAAAGCATGTCCGGCAGCGCGCGTTTGCAATACGCGCAATTGTAGTCGAAGAACTCCACCAGCGTGATCTTACCCTGCGGATTGCCGAGCACGACCTGATGCGGCGATCCGAATATCTCCGCGTCATGCTCTTTAACCGCCGCCTCATTCGCCTTCGCTTCTTCGGCTTGCTGGCGCTCTTGCAAAGCCGCCAGCGCATCCTGAATCACTTCGGGGTGCGCAAGTATGTAGTCTTTGGTCATTTGTTCGATCACGCCGCGTTGCACCGTCGAAAACGGCGATGGCGCGGCCGAATCCGCATGCGTGGGTGGCGCAGCTACCGAGGATTTTTCCGATGGAGTGGCAAGGACTGTTATTTTCGATCCCGGAGTCATCATGCCCATCGCGCAATTGAAACGGATGTCCCCCGTCTGTTGCGGCGTGAAGCTGATGACCGTGGTGCCGTAGGACAGGAGCTTGCGCACACCGGCTCCCGGCGCCAGGAGGATACGGCCGCAGCCTTGGGCCAGGCTCGCATCGACGCGCCACTCCACGGGTATCCCCTGCACGACGTTGAATTGATGCGGCTCGTATTGGTAACCGACGATCTTCATCTCGATGACCTGCTTGCCGTCGACGACGGGAACCGTTTGCAGCGCCGCGCCGCTCGCAACCTGACTGCTCGTCGTGTTGGAGGCCGTGGGTCCTTGGGCGGTCGCGGCCAGCGTCAAACCGCTTTGGATATTGAACAGGCCAAGGATGACGACGGCCGCTCCCGCAAAGGTGAGGAAGCGGCGCTGGAATCCGCCGGTGAGGAAGCTCGACATGGCGGAGAGCGACAGAAGCGCCGGCAACGTGCCGAGCGAGAAGGCCAGCATGGTCAGCGCGCCAACCGCGAAGCTGCCTTGCGCCAGCACATAAAGCTGAAGCGCCTGGGTAAAGCCGCACGGCAGAAAGAAGGTGACCGCGCCGAGAACGAATGCGCCGCCGTTGGCGTCGCGTTCCGCCAAGTCATGAATGTAATGGCCAAACGCCTTCGGCATGGTCGGAAGAAACCGCGTGAGCGCGGGCAACAGCTTCAGCATTTGCAGGCCGAGCAAAACCATGACCACGCTGGCAAGGATCGTCAGCAGACCGTTGATCCCCGGCGACAGCGTGAGGGCCGAGCCCAACGCGCCGATGACTCCGCCGAGCAGCGTGTAGGAGAGAACGCGTCCCGCATTGAAATAAATAAGCGGCTTCATGCGCCGCATCGGCGTGAGCTTCGCGGTGGCTTCGTTGTATTTGGCGGCAACCGCGACCAGCAATCCGCCCGTAACGGCAATGCAGGATGAAACCGAAGCGACCAGCCCGATAACGAAGACCAGGCCATAACTCATCGCGGTGGATAGACCGTACTGCTTGGGCAAAAGGTCGAAGTGCCCGAGGAGGAAGAAGATGGCAATCACGACAAAAAAGGCGTTGCCGATCTCGAGATAATCGGGCGTAGCGTTCTTCGCCGCGTTGGGTTGAACTTTAGTCATTGATAGCTCCGTACCCGCGCACTGACACTGTCATGCGCTGATGAGTGTTGGATCGCGCATGCGCACCACGCGCAGCACGACATCGCCCAGCGCGCAGCCGCAATCGCGGCCGCAGCTAGGGCATCATCCAGTCACTCAGCTACGAGGGGGATAGGGTTCGGGCGGATCGGCGCGGCCCGTCAAAAAGGCCTCGACGTCAGGGCTCGGCTGCGCGTCGGCCACTTTCAGGATCAATACAACAGGGGCCGCAGGCAGAGCCACGAAACCGCTGCAAAAAGCAGCGCACGCGGACGGCGTGATCGGCGCACTCTTGCCGTCCATGCCGTTACAGCCGCCGGACATCGGCATGCCGGCCGTCATGTCGGCGTGATCAGCCATTGGACAGGGGACGTTACACTCGGAAGTCCCGGATGCAGAAATCGACGCCATGCCAGCCGCTGACGCGCCGACGCTTGCGGGTACGACCACAAGCGACAGCGTAATCAGAAACGCAATGAAGGCACGGGCGCGATTCATGATCCCTCTATCCAACCTAAGCTCATGTTTGCAGGTGCCTAATTGTGCGTCAAGTCACAGTTGGGTGTGCCGCAGAATCCGTTAAAGGCCCTCAGCTAGGGGTGCCTATTTTGGAAGGCGCAATCGTTCCCAAGCGGTGGCACGTCCGATTGAAGGCATTCACGGGCCGCCTTCATCAGCTATTGCTTCGAGAAAGCGAACGATATTACGGCGCACGGCTGTTCCCTTAATTCGCATGAAGGCTTTGACCAGCGCCTGCCCATTGGCTGTAGCAAGAAAGTCGGTGAGGTAGTGCGGAGACGGGGCGTCGCGGCTCCTCCTCGACGGCAAACCGGTCGGCCTCGGTGCGCCCTCAAAGAAGAACGACACGGGGACATCGAGGACATGGGAGAGTTGATAGAGGCGGCCTGCACCGATCCGGTTGCCGCCCTTTTCGTATTTTTGAACCTGCTGAAACGTGAGCTCAAGTTGATCGGCGAGCTTGCTCTGGCTCAGTCCAAGCATCAACCGGCGCATGCGCACGCGACTTCCAACGTGCTTGTCTACCGGATCAGGAGATCTGCCGGACATGGTGTCCTCCCCGTTCTTTGCTTCGCCTGTGCTTTTCCGAATCCGAATGGAATCGGTGTCCCCGTTCGCGCCGGTCATTGGTCTCGCCACTACCCCGGCGTCGCGCGCGCGGTCGCTCGACCTGTGTTCCCCACATGCGGGCCGCGAACCCGCGCTCGTCCGGGCCGATAACGTCCGCATAGATTCCGGTCGTGCGCAGCGAGGCGTGGCCGAGCCAGCGCTGAACGAGGTGGGGCGGGACATTGGATTGGAAGGCGTTCACGCCGAAGCCGTGCCGCAGGCCCTTGGGCATTGCTTGCGTGCCGGTGATGCCGGCCGCCGCCATGATGGCCTTGACGTGGCGCCAGGCCGTTGTCCGGCTCCAGCGCCAAAGGCGTACAGATGCAAGGTTGGGATCACGCTGCCGGCGACGAACCTGAAAATGCCCCCTGAGCTGCTTCACAAGTTGGGACGGCAACGGCACTTGCCGAAAGATGCCGCGTCTGCGGCGCTTCAGGGATTCAATGCTGGCAACGCCGCTCTCGATGTCGATCGATGCCGCCGTTAGCGCAAGCACTTCCGAGATGCGCGCGCCGCTCCATCGCAGCGTGAGGCAGAACAGGCGCACCTTGGCAGGCGCGCAAGATGCGGCTTGAACGAAACGATGCCGCTCGGCGGCATTGAGGTATTTTCGATTACCCGACCGGCCGAAGAGGCTTAGGCCGTCGAAGGGCTGCTCGCGCATTACCGCCTCGGCTGAAACAGAATGGCCGATTCTGTTGCAGCACGGGAAACCTCAGGGGCTTAGCGGATTTGCGAGCAGTCAGCAGAATTACGCTTCATTTTGTATATAATTTCGCGCCGAAAATCAAGGCTTGTTCAGATGTTTGGAACACTATCGGCCATTCCGTTACATTCCAAACAGTTACGTGCGCCACCTGTCAAGCGCAATCGGTATCGCGCTCTCGGTGGCGGGCTCTACCGCGCATGTCGCCGTAGCGCAGAACACCGACACGCCCCCCAACGTCGGCGCGCAAGACCGCACCTTTCTGTCCTGGGAAATTCAGGACGTGAGGGACGCCATGACCGACAAGCTGACGCGGATAGCGGTCAGCAACGCGCAATTTTCGAACGGGACGACTTTGGAGGCGAGCGCTAAGTGCGACGAGATCGGTGTCGAATTCGCATTTGGTACGTTTAGCAACAAGGAACCGCTGCCATTGTCGGCGAGCGGGAAAGAGATTCAATTGCGTGTCCGCACCGATAACGGCGATACCCGCATTGTGCGTGCGGACCGGCAATACACAAACCAAGCCAAAACGCTGTTCTATGATCCTGATACATCAAGGGCCGTTCTCGCGAGGTCAGTTCGGGCGCCGGGCGGCGACAGCCCGATGGAGAAAGCCCTTACAGGCTGGATGGCGGACAGCACTATCAACGAGGTGCTAGCAAAACTCGCGCAGAATTCGCTGGGAACAATCGATGCCCTTACCAAAGCCAGGAGCGTTCGCGTCGAATTGGTGCTCGCCGACGGAAGACCGGACGTGTTTGATCTCAATCCGCAGGATGGGGCATTCCGAAGCATCCTGCAGCAGTGTCCGGGAGCTGCGCCGGCTGACAAGAGCGCCGGTGCAACAGCTACGCCGACAACAGCTGCGCCCGCACCGGGACACTACTATAGCCCGGATGCGGAACTAACATTTAAACCGCCTCGGGAAGTCACAATCCCCAATGGCAGCTCAGTCATGGTCTATCTAACACAGGATCAATCAAGCGGCGTCCCAGTTAGGGGCAAAATATCCATCCTTGGCCAGAAGGCTTATCCCAGCAGACAGGGCAACTTCTGCATCATCCGGTGGGTATCCAACGGCCGCACTTTGATCGGCGAAGTTGGAATTGTTCAGCTCGGCGCGGTTCTTGAGCCAAGCCAAGCGAAAGCTTGTTATTTGCCTTACGGCACGCCCGGAGGCGTCAATTTATCGGCAAAAGACTGAAGGCTAAGCGGTTAGGCGCCGGCGGCGTCGAGATATCGTCCTGATACACCAACCAGCGCAGGCCGCCGCTAAACGGCCTCAGCGTTGCTCGCTTGCCACCAAGCCGAATAAGGTCGGCTCGCGATAGCGCCCACCGGCGGTGCGCTCCGCCTCGGGGCGGCAATCGTCCTTAAGATCGAAAAGGGTGAGCTGCCGGCACTGATCGGCTTTCCAAGCTTCAAGCTGCTGGCGGCGCAACTCGATGAGACGCTGCCAGCTTAGTGCGTGGCCGTCCACGATCAGGATGTCAGGCTTCGCCATGGCGGAGCTCACGCGGCATCCGCCTGGGTATGAGCGGAGTTCTGCAAAGCATTCAGGAAGTCCGCCGCGCGCTGCGCATGGGACGCGGCGGTGAAGATCGCCCGCTTGTCGTCCTTCAGCACCTTGATCCAGGACGCGATATACGCGGCGTGGTCCTCCCGAACCTCCGGCGTCAATTCGAGGTCGGCGGAGAGGAAGGCTGAGCCAAGCTCGGCGACAAGCTCCTCCATCGCGTAGCCCTCGTCGCCGAACCGCTTGCGGCCAAAGTCGCGATCAAGCCGTGACGGGTGCCGCGTCCAGTGCACAGTCTCGTGCGCCCGCGTGGCGTAATAGCTCTCGCTGTCGCGAAAGAAATCGATGCAAGGCAGGTGCACGTTATCGGTACGGAGAACGTAGCAAGCCCGGCTCCCGCCATGCACCACGTTCGCGCCGCTCGCGGCAAAGAAGGATTCCGCGCGCTCGATCCGCTGCACGGTCCCGCTGCGCGGGGCGGGTTTGGCGTAATAGTGCTCGGGCAAGCCCTCGATCTGCTCGGTGTTAAAGACGGTGTAACCCTTCATGAAGGGGATAGCGCGCTCGGCTTCCTCGCCGGTCTCGCGGTCGGTCTCGGTGCGAATGATCTTGTCGGCATAGACGACAAGGCTACCGTGTTCGCCCTTGCGGACCTTGGCGTTCAGCGCAAGCGCCTGCTTGAACGTCATCCAGATCGGCGAGGCATAGCCGTTCTCGATGGCCTCCGACCACAGCATCAGGACATTGATGCCCTGATAGGGGATGCCGTTCGCGCGCAGGGGCCGCATGATGCGCCCTTCCCCATTTCCCGCGCTCCAAGGTTTCATCCAAGGCCTGACGCCTTGCTCAAGCTCGGCTACGATGCGGTCTGTGATCTTCTGATAAACATCGGGCCTCATCGGCTCCCCCTTCCTTGCCTTCCGGTTGCGCATGCAACCGACTAGGCCCGCGCCAATGAGCGGGGGGTTGGCCGTCAAGACCAAAAAACGTGGGGTGGTGCGGGCCGGAGCGGAGCGACTACCCGGCCCGCGTTTTTTGCCCGAAGGGCTTGGCCTTGACGGCCTGGGGGCCGCAGGCCCCCCAAACAAAAAAGGAGGGCGAAAGCCCTCAAAATGAGTAATGTTTAAATTGCCATGCCGAACCGCAATCTAACGCTCGACGAATTGGAATCAGCGCGCGCGCTGTTGAAAGACGTTCGCGAACGGCTTGCCGCACTAGCAGCGGGAGATGCCGAGTTGCTGTTCGCCTACCGGCGAAAAATCGCCAAAGAACTTGGCTATGACGAGCGCAGCGGCCCGATGGTCCGGCGCAAGCTCAAGGCGCAAAAGCGGGAAGAGCAAGGCGGACTGTGCGCGCGCTGCCGGGAAGAATTGCCGGAAAAATATGTTGTCCTTGACCGCATCACCGCGTCGAAGGGATACACGACCGAAAACACGCGTTTGATTTGCGAGAAATGCGACCGCGAAGTTCAAGCGGAGCGGCGTTACGCGTAGCCAACGAAAACGGCGCATGAGCGGGAGCGCAGCGGAGCCCATTCGCCAGCCCCGAGACCGGTTTAAAAGGGCAGCCGCAGGAGCGTCAGCATAGCGCCGCCGAAGGCGGGACGCGGGACCGACTGCCCCCGGCGAGGGGTTCATTATTCTCGCGCGAGGGATCGTGACCCGAAGGGCCGAGACCCGGCATCCCGGCTTCGGGATCTGCGGGGCTCGGTGAGCGTCAGCGAATAGAGCCCGGTCCGGCGAAGCCGGACGCAAAATAGAATTGCGCGCTTGCGGACCTAAATCGATATTTCGCAGCTAGCACTGATCCAGATGATTGCGGCTACGCATTTATGTCAAATGAAGTTCGTTGTGATTAGGGCCGCTGAATTACGCGCTTTAACCAGATAAGATACTGATTTTTTTTGCTCCGAACTCCCGCCAAATGAATGTTTTCTGCTCGTCACTACGCGAAATTTTATTGCGCGAATGGTGCGCAGATTGGCAAGGGCATATATTAACTATCTTAGCAATACTTTCATAACTTTGGCGTATCTTCGATTGCAAATAAAAAGGGCGTTTAACTCGACACATAGGAGCATTATGCAATATTCATTTTCGCTACAACAAATTGCAGAAATCATAGCCGTCTCGCAACATCTGCAGCAAGAAAAAGCGGATCGGCGACAAGTAATGATTTCCGACGGCGCTAAATTTGCCGACGCTATGGCTAGCTTTGGCTTAGATAGAAATCGGCCAGGCTACTTCGGTAGAAATTTTATGCATGGCAACAGAATAAGAGATAATGGCGGACTATCCGACGTCGCTGCGGTGGGCGAGTTTCTTAGAACCCAACTCGGCGAAGATGCCTATACGGTTTTATCGAAAAACCCAAAAACTTTAGCCAACCCTATTGATGATTTGAAAAACGCGTTGGCGGCTAACGGACTTTTGTTTGATGCCCAAGGCAAGACTATCCAATTGACAATTAGTCCCGATCAGCAAGCGGCGATTGAGCTGAGAGCTGCCGCTCTTCACAAAGCCTCACCGATTTTGCGATCCCTTGATGCAGTGTGTCATCCGCCAAACCCAAGAAAATTACTACACACCCTAAATCCACAATCTTAACTTTCGGCTCTTGAATCATCTTTGTTGAATGGTTCTATAGATCAGCCGTTTTCAGTTTCCGACCGGCAGTTGCTATGGCACCTCCCGCCATGGCCACCCCGACAATAAGGCCAGCCACTGAAATATCAGTAACCAGGGACGGAGCCTGTGCGATCCCCTTAGCAATCCAAACAGCAGCCTCCCGTCCAGTTTCCAAGCGGGTAGGTTCTGGGATATGAGTCATAATATGAGATAACGTATGACGTGCGGCCACAACAAACATCGCCGCAACACCGCCAGAAAATGCACCATTAGCAATACCGTTGTTAAACATTTTATCCCTTCCTTTTCAAAGGTTGTCGGCGCCCAAATGTCGGCGGCGTGAGAATTAAACTGCAAAAACATGAAAGTAAAAAGAGAATTTGTACGACCGATGCCACATCAGGCACTTTAACCAAATAAGACGCTGATTTTGTTGAGCTGAACTTCTACCGTTTAAAAAATCAGCCGCATCCTTGTCATCGAAACAAATAATGGGCGTATGGGCGGAGCGCAGCAAAGCCCATTCGCCAGCCCCGAGACCGGTTAAAAGGGCAGCCGCAGGAGCGCCAGCATAGCGCCGCCAAAGGCGGGACGCGGGACCGACTGCCCCCGGCGAGGGGTGCATTATTTCTTGCGCGAGGGATCGTCACCCGAAGGGCCGAGCCCCGGCATCCCGGTTTCGGGATCTGCGGGGCTCGGTGAGCGCAGCGAATAGAGCCCGGTCCGGCTTAGCCGGACGCGCCTATCGGCACAGATGAATCGGCAGAAAGGTAATTCCGTCGCGGACCTGCTTCGGCGTGAATCCAATCGTGGCGGTCCGGATCGCTCCCTGCTCGTCAGGGAAAAGCTGGACGCATAATTTCTTGAGGCACAGACCGTCGTTCCCCAGCCATACAAGGACCTTGTCGGCGCCTTCCTTCACGCGGACGTTCTCGGCGCCGACCTCGTCACGGCCTGTGAAATATTGGCCGAGGGTTCCGGCGACGACATCCGACGCACTTAACAGGTCGAGATAGTCCGTACTGCGCTCGCTGAACGGCATAGCGCCACCGATCAACCCAAACGTACGATCGGTGTAAAGACCTAGAACATTATGAAAGAGCGCAAGCAACCGCTCATGCGCCGCCGCATTGGCGCAAATGGCGTCATGATCCGACATCCAGAATATTTTCTGGCCTTCGTGGCCGAGCAGGGCCGTAAGGAACGCCGCGGTGTGGACGACGCGGAAGGCCTTTTCCGCCACCGCCGGTTTAAGCTTCGCAAATCCCTGCTCCGCAAGCCTTTGGCTCAAGGCTTCGCCGGTCGCCTTTTCCGGGGGCCCGAACAAGGAGACAATCCGTTTGTCCACGATGAGCGTGAACAGGAGCCCTGGCACGTAGCCGTTCAGCACATCCAGATAAGCCGGCAGGGCTTTCCGAACGACCGTCATTCCGAAATCCTTGAATTCGATTTCCTTGTCCCCCATCCCAAATTTCTCGCGAACCATTTTCATTTGTTGTCGGAAAGGATGCAGAGAACCCCAGGCGCATATCAGGAACGAATAGACGTAGTATTTGCCGGCGCCTTCGCCGCTGTAGTCGGAGAAAATACCGATGGTAGAATTCGCAAGGGCGCTAAGGTCCGGAAGCAGAAGCAATCCCGCGGCCTCGCGGCTTTTGAGCGCATTCTCGATCGAGACCACGAGAGGCGAATATCGGCCTTCGTTTTCCGGTCGAAGCACGTCGAGTTTCGGCCGGTGCAGGATTAGCTCCCGGGCCTTGGCAATCAATTCAGCGTCAAAAGAAAAGTTCATGGGCCGGCTTTAGTCCCGGACCAGGGCGCAAACAAGGCTCGTCCACGGCGGCGCGCAATTCCTAAAAACCCCGTCGCATTTCGATTTTTGCTGTTCAGCCGCGCGCGGCCTCCATCCCAACCGCACCAAACCCGTCCTTCTTCCGGCCGTATCGCGCCGGTCGTCGGCTTGTGGCTGCAAGTGCTGACGCACTCGTCCACTCCGTTCCCGTCGCAAGCGATGCACCCGCCTCCTCCGGCGCACGGGCCTCCACCAGAAGGCCGCGATTGGCGCGACCGAAAGACGATGGAGGAAGCAATGCGAATATTGACGATCGGCGAATTAATCCGGCTGAGCCGGATCGAGCTGTGCCATCTCGCCAGGCGGATGACGAAGAAGCTTGTGACCTGGCCGCCGGGTTCGCCGCAGTACGCTATTGCGCTGAACAATCTGCGCCTGATCCGTTATGTGCTGGCACGGAGGAAGGTCGCGCCCGAGTTGGCTCCTTAGACCAGGAACAGGCGCCGAGCTAGCGTTCAGATGGAACGAGACGCTCCTGGCCGGCGATCCAGTTGAGCAGAACTGAGCGTCGAGCGCACAAGACCGAGCCTATTCGGAACACGGGTATTCGCGTGTGTGAGGCTAGATAATACACTCTTCTACGGCTTGCGTTTGAGCCAAACAGGAATTTCGCAATTTCGTCGGCGCCGTTGAGCAAGTCATCAGAGATGTCTTTTGGCTGATCCTTCGGTGCTGGCTGCGCTTCCATGCTGGTCTCTCCCAGGCTGGGCGTTGCGAGCCCCGCGCTATTGCGCCTGGGCATCCCGCGGCAAGCTGAGGGCAGTTTTCGCGGCGGTGCATTCAACCCCTCTTCTTAGCTCCGCGAGCCATCTTGTGAGCCGAAGGATGTTCTACTTACTTTATGATGGTACTGGAGAGTCAACTCAGAAGTGCTTGGAATCCCAATCTTTGCCGGTCTCTACACTCGTCGGTTACGCCCGTATTCATCACCCACTTCGCAGATGCAATAACTTCCCCATGAGAGCTAGTTGCGGCTGTGCTTGGGGTAATCCGACCCCTGGCCCATGTTACTTTTGGCTGGAATGATTCTGTCGACTCTTGGTGGCGACGGGCTTGGAAGCGATAGTGAGCTATGAACCGGACACGCCCCGGCTGGGAACTTTACGAGCGAATGATCGCGCGGATGATCGCCGATCAATCGGGGACGGACCTTTGTGTCACGCCGAACGCGAAATTGATAGGAAAAATTAGCGGCGTAAAAAGACAGATCGACGTGCTGATCGACGCGCGCCACGACACCGACAATACGCTCCGCGTTGTCGTCGACGCCAAGCATCGAAGGCGGAAAGTTGATGTGAAAGATGTCGAATCTTTTTTAGGATTGATGAAGGACACCAATGCAACACACGGTTATTTGGTGACCTCATCTGGTTATACTGAAGCGGCGCGGAAACGGGCGCAAATGTACGTGTCCATTCGGATCGTTCCGGTGGACCGATTGGAGAATTTTGATCCTTCTACGTGGCCGCAGTGCAGAGATATCGGCTGCCGGCATGGGCGTGTTTTCTGGGATGGTTACCCCGAGCTATCTTTGAGTGTAGTTCCTCTCGCCAATGTCCACGAACAAGAACCGAAGACGTTGCGTTATCTGCATTACGTCGGAAAGTGCGACCGGTGCGGTCTCTTCCATGTCTGGTGCACTACCTGCAACGAGATTCTGGCAATTCCGCACGACAACGAAGATGATTGTGGGCACCAATGTCGATGCAAGCTTCCGTGGTTTTGGCTTGCTTCGGTGGAGGCGGATGAGGAGGGTAACAAATCCGCCGAACTCCATGCGGTCTTGGGAACCGGTGAAGTAATTACGGCTAACCGGCGAGGTCTCTGAGACCGGCGTGGCCGCGCGAACACATGCGGCGAATCGTAGGGTTTCATCCGGCGGGCCCCGAACGGACAATTCAAAAAACACTATAAACATCAATTGCTTGCTTGCCGTCTTTGACGGGCAGGCCCTGATTCGTCAATGATGGCTACCCCTGATTGTCCTCATCGGCGGGACCGTCTCCTTTTCAGTATGATAAAATGAAGCAAAAGCGTACCGCCATTGACCTGTTCTCAGGCTGCGGAGGGCTGACACTCGGCCTGAAGCTCGCGGGTTTTAACGTTGTCGCGGCGATCGAGAATGACGCGTTGGCAGTAGAAACGTACAAGGCAAATCATTCGGAAGTTTTGGTCTGCCACGACGACATTCGCAACGTAAGTGCTGGATCCCTTCGGAAGCGTTTGAAGCTGAAGGTCGGCGAACTCGATCTTCTGGCCGGCTGCCCGCCCTGCCAAGGGTTCTCTGCGCTGCGAACACGAAACGGAGCCAAGCAGAAGCGCGACAAGCGTAATCGCCTCATCACCAATATGCTGCGTTTTGCCCGTGCTTTCCGACCGAAGACCATCATGATGGAGAACGTGCCAGGTTTGGCAGTGCACTGGTCGTTTAAGGACTTATGTCGCGGTCTCCGTAAGCTTGGATACCTGATCGAGTGGGACATTAAAGATGCGCGCCATTACGGCGTACCGCAGCGACGTAGACGCTTAATCATGGTGGCTGGACGCAAATTTGATGTGCCGCTGGCCAAAGAATCAAAGGCGACTAAAACCGTCCGTAAAGCAATAGGCGATCTTAAAAAGCCCGGAAGAAGTCGAGATAAGCTTCAGAACCTCGCGGAGAACCGCAGCGCGAAAGTTCTGCGTATGATCCGAGCTGTGCCGAAGGACGGGGGTAGTCGAGGCGACCTTCCCAAATCGCGGCAACTCGCGTGTCACAAACGGACCGACGGCTTCAACGACATTTACGGCCGCATGGCTTGGGATCAGCCGGCGCCGACGATCACCGGCGGCTGTTTTAATCCTTCAAAGGGACGATTTCTGCATCCGGAACAAAACCGCGCCATTACGCTGCGCGAGGCCGCTATTCTGCAATCCTTCCCGCGCCGTTATCGCTTTCCAGCGGACAAAAGCAAAGAGTCGATCGCGCTTATGATTGGCAACGCGCTTCCGCCGACATTCATCCGGAGACACGCCGCGACAATTGCCAGGGCGCTCACAAATGCCCAGCGGTAGACGCTCATGTCTCCTGCAAAAATTCAAGCATTACGCTTCGCTGGCCTGAGGGGCGATCGAAAAGCATCAGAGTGGCCCTATGGCTGATGTCTTTTCTCGCCGAAAGCGTTCCGAAATAATGTCCCGTATAAAGGGTCGGGGAAACCGCGCGACCGAGTTACGTCTCATCTCACTCTTTAAGACGTATGGCATAAAGGGCTGGCGGAGAAGCGCCCCGGTATTCGGCAAGCCCGACTTTGTATTTCCCACGCTGCGCGTTGCTGTATTTGTTGATGGATGCTTCTGGCATGGCTGTCCAATTCACGGATCAGTACCGGGAAGCAACCGCGATTTTTGGGAAGAAAAGCTGTCGAAAAACAAGTCACGGGATCGTTTGGTGAACAAGAAATTGCATGACCTCGGCTGGAAATCGGTGCGCGTGTGGCAGCACGAGCTGCGACGACCCGAGAAAGTCGCCCGGCGGCTAGGAACACTGCTCGCGCCCACAGACCATACGGGACGACGATGAGCCAGCGGTGCACTGGATCGTTCGGGGTCGCGGCTTTCTCGGTTTGGAACCATCTATGAACACAAATTCCAAACTGATTGACGCTTTTTCCCGCCTTCAAACCGAGCCGGCCATGTCGTGCATAGTGAGCGCGGTGAAGGCGAAAAACTTTGGTGCGGATGACCTTTGCGGGCTGGCCCAGGCGATGGGCCGAAGCGGGGCGATGATTGACGTCAGCCGCGATCATCCGACCGCCGATTTGGCCTCGACCGGAGGGCCCGGTTCACTGTCGACTTTGCTGGCCCCGCTTTATTTAAGAGCCTACGGCTTGTTCGTGCCCAAGCTCGGCGTGCCGGGCCGACCGGCAGGCGGCATCGACGTGCTGGCTCAGATACCCGGCTACCGGATCAGGCTTTCGGCGCCCGAAGTTCTCGAAATTCTCTCGAAATGCGGATATGCGCACTTTTTGGCGGACGACGTTTTTGCGCCGCTCGACGCAGCGTTTTTTCGGTATCGTCAAAAGGTCGGCGCGCAGGATGTACCGGCGCTCGCGATCGCAAGTCTGTTGGCCAAAAAGATCGCCTGCGGGGTGAAATTCGCCGGCTTGGATGTGAGAGTCGCTCCGCATGGCAATTTTGGCGCCACTTATGATGAAGCGCGGCAGGCGGCGCGAACATTTTGCGACGCCGCCCGCGGAGCCGGCATCGAAGCCGTCGCATCACTGACGGACGCCCGCACCCCGTATCAACCTTATATCGGCAGGGGTGAGGCGCTGCTTGCCCTAAGAATGGTTATGGACAGACGAGCCGACCCGTGGCTTGCGGAACACGACGATCGCTGTCGTCTCATGGCTGCACAGACGGCTTCAATGTCGCCCGGCAGCCGTTTGTCTCAGGGATTTGATATAGGCAAGGTTTTCGTCGAGCATCTTGAGGCTCAGGGAAGTTCCAAAGAGGCCTTCTATGAGAAGACAAATCTGGTAGCGGCGGCGGTGAACCGTGAACTGTCTGCCGAACGCGACGGCTTTCTAAGAGTGGACGTTCCGACGCTGCGATCTGTCTTCGTGACGGTGAATTCCCGAGGTGCTACCGCGGATGGATTTCCGGACGAACTTGGCGTGATTCTCCGGCAAAGGTCCGGGGCATACGTGCGGCGAGGCGATCTGATGGCTTCCGTAAGGGCCAACGATGCGATTTGGCACGAATTCGCAGCGGCTTTGACGGAGTGCTTCCAAGTGGTCGATCTGTTGAACTACGCTCCGGGCCTGGAGGAAGTGATCCGTGCCTAGCTACTGTTGTTTCTTTTGTCCGGCCGGGACGTACAACGATAACAAGTTGACGGACCCATGCCCCAGTTGTGAAAGACCCTTCGGCTTTCCGTTGACCAGCGCACCGACGGAAATCGGTCCCTATCGCATCGTCAGTTCGCTCGATCGCGGATTTTACGCAGCCACTTTCGTCGCCGAGCGAAAGATTGGATTAAGAACGAAGTCGGTGCTGAAGGTAACTCCGAAGTCGTTCTACGATTTTTTTTCAAACAAGAACTTTGATCAAGAATGTCGGCTGCATGAAGAAGTCGCGGAAGGAACCGAGCATCTCGTCAAGATTCGCGACATGTTGCCCGACGTGGACGTCGTGTTCGGCGACCAGACCTTGCCGTGCTGCGTGGCGGCGTTGGATTTTATCGAAGGTCCTATGCTGACGGCGTATTTCGGCGGGACGGAAAAGGTCACCGCTCCGGTCGCCGCGCAGATCGCGATTGATCTCCTGCGCCTGGGTGACGAGTTGGAGCGCAAGGAGATTTTTCATAATGATTTGCATGCCGGAAACATCATCATCCAGAAGCTGAAGAGAGAAAGTTTTAGAGCGGACGCGATCGATCCATCGATTCGCGCCATGGCCATAGATTTGGGGTCGGCGGCCGTGCAGAGTCGCAGCGATCCCGCTGTAAACCGCGTTGGCGATATCAGCCGCATTGCGAACCACATTTCGAAACTCAGCCGCAATCTCCTTGCCGATCCCGATCGCGTTTCCGACCACGATTTTCGTCTGGCAAGCACCTTGCAAGACATCTTTCAGGTTCTTGCCGCGCCCGCGGAGAACGCGCGGTTTCCAAGTGCGCAGGATTTGATCCGGCGAGTCAGGGAGGCCTACGAAATTATTCCGCGTCATGCGTGGCGTCCTTGGTCTCAGCCGCTCGCTCTGGCCAGTTTCGGGTCGGCATATAATGCGTTGACGCTCGAACCCTGGCACGTTCCAGCCCTGTTGATCGATCCCGCCGGCACATGGCTGAATCAAATCGGCACGCCCGGGCCGGAGGTCATTACCGGAATGCGCGGGTGCGGAAAGACGATGCTGTTGCGGGCGCTTCAGTTTCACGCCCGAGCATCGCAGGCGCGGGATGAAACCCCCCAGCAGGTGGTCGAACGTATCGGCACGGATGGCTACATGGGCCTTTTCGTGTCAGCTCAGCGTCTCCTCGAGTACCCCGAAGACGGGCAGCCTGCGTCAGGCGATCCGTTCGCACGCCTGATACTCGCTTACGCATTGGAGGCGGTACGCTCGGTGATGCACCTTCGCGACGTTGACGCGGCAGGCACCGACGATCGCGCCCACAAGGTGATTGGACGCGCTTTAAGCGGAGTACTCTCCGACTCGGACGAATTGGCCGATCCTCTCGACCTCGATGACCTTGATACGCGCCTGGGGAAAGCGCTGATTCAATATGGCCGCGCCGCAGGTTTGCGTCTGAAAGTGACTCCGAGTGACGGCTTTATACATCTTGCCGAAGCCGTCCGCGGGTGCTCTCGATATTGGTCTAATGCGCGAATTCTATTTCTTCTTGATGATGTGTCGACCCGTTATCTCAAGGGTGGCCCGATTCGGCAATTATTGTCCGCCCTGTTGTTTCAACATCCGATGTGCGCATTCAAGATCACTTCCGAAGTGCAAACGATGGAGTTGGAATTAAAGACGCCCGGTGAAAATCTTCCGGCGCGCGAAGGACGGGATTATTCGGTTTTTGATCTCGGTTCCGAGGTCTACAACAAGATCAAAGGTCCCCAAGGAAAGGAATTCGTTGAACAGATACTCTTTCAGCGCGCATCGCATTTTCCTGCGCATCCCCGAGCGACACCGTCGCAGATATTGGGTGATGAGAACATGGAGACTATCGCGAGGGAGATTGCAGAAAGTTCCTCAACTTCAAGCAAGAGGAAAGAAGTTTACCGCGGAATTACCGCTCTCGCCCATGTATGCGTGGGCGACATCGGCGACGTAATCAGCCTCTACGAGCGAATTATCAAGGCGGCGAATGGAACATCCCCGATTCCCGCACAGAAGCAATGCGATTGCTTCCTGGCTCACTGCTCGCATCGCCTCTACGACCTCAACAGGCGACGCAGCGAACTAACGGACTTCGCCCGATCGTTTGCCGAAGCCTCACACCTGTTGTTAGTGAAATCCCTAAAAGAGGCGAAGAAAAACGGCAGCTCCGCGGTCAGGTTGCGTCAGTATTCATCGCTCTACGTGCGCATCACGACGGGCGATACCGGAAGGCAAATGTCGCAGCTCCGGGACCTGATCGATGCGGGTGTTTTTGTTTTCACCGGGGGCAGCCCTCGGACGAAGACGAAGGATTCAGACCCCATACTGCAATTCAAGGTGACATTTCGACGGATGTACGGCCTGACGAATTTCATCGGCCTGGCCGAAAGAGATCGGTTCGAGTTGTCGGGCACGAACTTGGAGGAGTGGCTGTCCAACCCCGGCAGCGGCAAAGAAATCTTGATGCGAAATCTTGGGGGACCGTTGAGCGAGGCGGAGGGCGGGTCGGAACCTGAGATTGAGATCGCGGGCCCGACGTCGAATGCTCCGGCGGTGGCAACCAAGACACCCACTTTGTTCGATCATTTGCCGGGACGTGAACCGCCGGCGCAGCCGGAGTCTGCCGAAACACCTGTCCCAAAAACCAGTATTGCCCCGCGACATGAGATTTCGACAGTACGGATGGCCATTAAAGAGGTCGCCGCGCTTCATCCGAAGGTGATTGTGCTGGGATTGGGTTTCGAAGACAGAACACTCAAGTCCGTCCAGGAGATGGCGGCGGCGCTGCCGCCGACTAAGGTCATAGCGATTGAGTATGACGATCCGGGAAAATCGAACGAAATTCTGAAGATACTGAAGCGCTGGGGAGCGGAAGTCGAGCTGCTAAAATATGAAGACACCGTCAAAAACGGCGTCGTCCTACCGGCTCATCCAGCCCTTATCGATGTCACCGGTCTCGCAAAGCCGGTGATCTTCCATACGGTTCGAAACGCCCTTCGTGAAGCCAGGTCGGTACTGGTCACGCACACGCGAGCGAAAAGCTATCATCCCACAGATACGGAAATGAAAGCGTTGTTGAAGGCCGAAGAACAGCACAACCGACAGAAATTCTTCGACACGCTGTCCAAAGTTCTGACCGGAGAACTCGGTCCATACCGTTGTATTTCGCTTTTGCAAACGGACGCCGACGAGACCCGGCGCAATGTGCTCTTCGCCTTCGCATCGCCGAAGCATGAACGCCTGCTGTCATTGATCGATAAGCGGGTGATCGATCGGTTGGAAGTGGTCGCACCCGAAGGCGCAACTGCCCGCAACCTTGTCGCCAGACATATCGCCGAAATTGCAGCTACGGACAACGCCAGCGCAGGCGTGACTCTGATAGATTCCGATGATCTGATAAAAACTACCGCTTTCCTGTTGGACGGATTCGAGCAATGGTACGTGCGACAGGGATTCAATTTCGAAATCGGATTGACCGGCTCCAAGATGGAAGCGGTCGCAGCGGCCGCAATCTCTTCGATTTGTAAAGTCTCGCAATGCTGGTACGTGCGTCCGGCAACATTTGACCCGGCGAGATTTACCCAAGGAGCCGGCGAAACACGTTTTTTCCGATTAATGCTGAACGATGAAGTGTCGTCAGCCGCGCCGAGCGCTGCGAAACCTAAAGCCCGGACGGAGAAGAAGCCGCGCCGAAAAGCCTGAGCGGATCAGTCGCGCCGCTTGCATGCGGCAACGCACCGCGTGAGCCGGCTCACTGATCAAAGCTGAACGCAATGGCGTAATTTCCGTCTGGAAAGCGGACCTGTGGAATCCAAACGGCTTCGCCCTTGGCACTCTTCTTCAGGCGATACATAAAGAGCGTTACGGCATCCGCCGGTACTTCTTTATCTTCACCGCCGCTATAGAAACCCTGCGTCTCACGACGCCGCGCCTCCAGTTCGCGATCCCTGCTCACCCGGAGGTAGGCTTTGGTTCCTTTCAAGACTTCCGTCTTCTCCAGCGCCGCGACAATCGTTTTTTTGTTCCAAAGCTCAGCACCCAATTCCGGATCGGCTTCGCAGTTCTGAATCAGCTCAATAACCGACTGAACATCGGTAAGCTCGTATGGCTTGGAGCCGTCATAGCCAGCGAGCTTCTGGTCGATCCACTTAGTTGCTTCGGCCGTTGCCGGCGTACGCAGCGGGTAGCGCGGGTTAACCCATCCGCCGGCCACGTAGACACCGATCGCATTCGGATCAAGTACGTTGCGTCGCGTCGCCTGTAGCGGCGAGGCAAGATAGATCCCCTCAAATTCGCCCTGCGGATGCCGTTCGATCAATGCCCGAAGCGCCGTCTCCATTTGGTGAATAATGCGGAAGTGCTCGGCGAGCTTTTCCGGCAGGAAAAGACGGGTCACGCCTATATGTTTCTGACGGTAGCCGTACATACGCGCGTGTTGCAGCACCGTGTCGGAGTTTGGACGCTTCGGATTCCGGCCGTAGTAACTCGTTATCAGGTTGGGAATTGTCACCCCGCGACCGAGCTTATTACCTCCAACGAAGATACTGTACGGATGATCGGGGACGATCTCTTCATTCGAATTGGAGTTGATTTCCTTAACGCTCGCGGCCGGCAGCAAAAAAGCGATCTTTTGAAGGATGGTATCGAATGGCGGAAGCGCGGGTTCGGTCTCGGCCAAATCGTCGTAGGCTTCAATCAGCTCCGCGCGCAGTCTGGCGTAAGAACCGGTCGTAGGCTCGGCCAAAGTGTTTACCGTGTCCTCGCGGAAACGCTCGAACAATTCTACAATGTGCCGGTGATCGATCTTGGTATGGCTGATATGGCAGAGAAAGGAGAAATTCTCTTGAGGAAATTGAATATTCCTCGCTGCGGCGGCGACGAAAAACGTCAAAAGGGCGCGTCGAATACCGGCGGGAATGCGGTGCGTCGGGTTCGGCTGATGCCCCGATTTAAGTTCGTCAACCTCGTGGATATCAACGTACTTTAGCAGTTTGGACTCGTCCTCAAAGAACGCCTCCCCGCCGACATAGCCCGGTCCGGGATTGCTAAGGACCGTGAAGGAGGGGCGATACAGATGATCGGGTCTTTGAAGAAAGAGCGCCTGCGGGGTCGCCGTAACCTGGAGATACGTGTTGGTCCGAAAGAACGTCCTGAAGTCGGAGATTAGTTTGTTGATGGTGCTGATGTCGTTCGTATTCTTCGTCGAATTTTTCTGCGTATGCGTGTTGAGGCTGGCTTGATCCGCCTCGTCGTCGATGACCAAGGCGGGAAGCCCGCGTGCGCCGTCGGCCGCGCCCACCCTCCGAAATGCCTCAAGCAGGCTCGACAGATGATCCGAATTCTTGGAACACACCACTACGAAGGGCGATGTGCGCAATTGCCGTTCAAATGCCGGCCCGTCCCATTCGGATTTTCCAAATACCTTGAGACCCCGCAATTGACTCCGGATACGACGGAGTGTCTGCGTATAAAGCGGATTCAAGTCTGAAGTTAAAATGATAACGCACTTGAACCCGTTATCTACGGCCATCGCCGTCGTAATCGCGATGACACTGGTCTTGCCGCTCTGGATTAAGCCGTAAAGGAGACCGTAACTCGGCTCATCGTCGCCGGAAATCGGATCGATCGCATATTGCAGAATGTTGGCTGCGCGCTCGGCGATAACATGCAGAGAGGCGGAATCGGTTATCTCATTGGCCAGCGCGCTTAGCGCCTCAGTGGTGTGCTGGCCGTCACGGATAATGTCCCGGTTATGCGCGGGTGCGGCAGCGGCGGTGCTAAGCGGCATTGGCGCTGTCCGCTATTTCAGCGGCGAACACCAGGGCCGGCCACTTTCCGAGGGACACTTTTCGCTTCAATTCGGCGTTCGTTCCCCAAACGCTGTAGCTGTGATTGTGTTTGCGCGCCGCCGCGATCCAGCCCGGCCTTTCTCCAAGCAATTCGCGTCCCTGCGGCCAGTCAATCGCGCAAACGCCGTCGCTGCCGCATACAAAACCAAAGACAAGCCGTCGATATTGGGCGGCCATATTTACTGAGCGATCCACATCTTCCTGGTCGAAGGTGAATCGCCAGGGCGACCGTTCCTTGGTTGTGTATTTGATGAAAAGGAAAATATCGTCATTGACGACATAGCCGAGCGTACCGAGCCTGCGGATTGACCGGCAGCGTGAATCTTCGAGGATTGGGATGACGGCGGCGCCGTGATAGTAAGCCGACTTGTCGAGCATACGAATCTAATTCCCCCCGATAAAGCATTAGTTGCACAATCATTATGCCGCAACACCGCGGAATGATAGGGCAATGCCCCAGTCTTCTCCTCTGGTTTGACATAAGCGCTGGTTTCAGACTGCGCGGATGGCAATGCATTGTTATCACTTATATTTTGACGTTAATTGAATATACCCAATTTGGGGTGCATAATACCCAAAATGGGGTCGATATGAGCGAGGACACAAGTCTATCAAATGCACTGTTCTCGAAAGTGCAGCGGCGGGTGCTGGCGCTTATCTTCGGCAATCCGGAGCGCAGCTTCTACACCTCGGAGATTGTTCGGAACGTACACTCCGGCACGGGCGCCGTCGAACGCGAATTGGCGCGGCTGGAGCAAAGCGGCCTCGTTTCTATTGAGCGCATCGGCAATCAAAAGCACTATCGGGCCAACCGCGAGTCACCGATTTTCGACGAATTGAGAGGCATTGTCCTTAAGACGGTCGGACTGGCCGAACCGCTGCGGCAGTCCCTTGTGTCATACATCAATAAGATCAGAGTGGCCTTCGTCTATGGCTCGGTCGCCAAAGGTGCCGATACGGCCCGCAGTGACATCGATCTCATGGTGATCGGCGACGATCTGACATACAGCGACCTGTATGCAGGCTTGCAAAAGGCCGAGAAGGTTTTGCACCGGACTGTAAATCCGACCTTCCTTTCCTTCGATGACTGGCGACGCAAGGTCGTTACCAAAGATTCCGTCATTGCAAAAATAAATGCTCAGCCTAAGCTTTTCGTCGTTGGATCGGAAAGCGACTTAAAGCATGAGCAAAGAGGAACTGGAAAATCTCGCCAAGATCGGTCAGCTCAAACGTGAGCCGCCGACGCGCGTCGAGTTCAACGGCATGGTCAGCGGCGCGAAGAAGCGTCTTGCCGACGCTCAAAACGAAGACCTCTCCGATGAAAGCAGGTTCGACCTGGCTTACGGCGCAGCGCACGGCTTCGCTCTCGCGGCATTGCGGCTGAAAGGCTATCGCTCGGAAAACCGATACATGGTCTTTCAAGCGCTTGCTCACACCGTCGAAGGCTTTGATCCCACAGCCATCCGAATTTTTGACAAGTGCCATAATGAGCGCAATCTCGCCGAATATCAGGGCCGCACCGAGGTCGATCAGCGGCTTCTCGGCGAACTGATCCGCTGCACGACCGAACTCCAGAAAACGGTGCTGACCCTGAAGCCGCCGGCCAAATAGGAAGAAATTTGCTCGTTCACAACAGTTGCCAATAATTACGCATCGCCTCGAAGGTCGGTCGTCGGCGTTCATCTTCACCCGATGCGCGTGGAGCTTTTCCTGTCAATCTCCGCTTGGCCATTCGGCTGCGATTTGGTTCGCGATGACCAAGTCGGCGCGTCAGGTCGCTTCCATGTTGCGTTCATGTTGCGTGGAGCCGCCGACACACATTGACGACCCTTGAAATTGCTTGGTAATTTTTTGCAACATGACGCAACATGAAAACGGCGTTTGAGAACATTGCCGAAGCCGCTAAGTACCTAATTCCCGAAGAAAATTTTGGCTGGGGCGCCTGGATTCGAACCAGGGAATGGCGGAATCAAAATCCGCTGCCTTACCACTTGGCTACGCCCCAATACCGTCGGATTGGCGCCGGCCGTCCGGGCCGGCTGCCGCAACATAGCGACGGGGCCTGCGCCAAGCAATGTTCGGCCCGGCCGCGCCGCTATCCTCGCCCGCCAAGCGCCATATAATAATGTCCGGTGATAATGTCCGGCCACGCCGCCGACGCGTCGTGCGACCTGGGCGGCATTGCGAATTGAGAGCGACACCATGTCCGATTCCATCGTCGTGACCGACGACGGCGCCGTTCGCGTCATCCGGATGAACCGCCCGGAAAAGAAGAACGCGCTGACCCAGCCGA
>Ga0210405_10000734_pt1 | contig 41004 bp, 41 predicted proteins | sample IncBWH11MmetaG_FD_155492 | JGI IMG/M metagenome (GOLD analysis project Ga0210405, IMG submission 155492) | Forest soil microbial communities from Barre Woods Harvard Forest LTER site, Petersham, Massachusetts, United States - Inc-BW-H-11-M | ecosystem: Environmental > Terrestrial > Soil >... | reverse complement strand
GCAGCGTTGGATCAGGCGAAACAATCAGCCAATGGCCGCGACGTGAAGATCGGCGGTGGCGTCGAGACCGTGCGTCAATATCTTCGCGCCGGGCTGATCGATGAGCTGCATTTCGCCTTGTCCCCGGTCGTGCTCGGGCAAGGCGAAGCGATGTTCGCCGGGATCGATCTGCCGGCGCTCGGCTATCGCGTCACCGAACATCGGGCGACCGAGCACGCCACTCACCTCGTATTGGCCCAAAGCGGACACGTCCGTTCGTGACTTTTGCGGCAACTTCAGGGGCAAAGCAGACATCGAAGCTCGACCATGTCGCGGCAGCTAATGACCCGCAGCGGACATTAGCCGAGTAAAGACCCGTCGTCGAAGGCATTTGAAGCGGCTTGTGCGCGTTAGGTAACCCTGTTCAACGCCCTCCATGCGGCGAGTGAATCCATGTAATCCCGCCAGCGCACGATCTTGCGATTCTCAATCGTAGCGATCGAGACAAATGGCGTATCGGTGGCGAGTATCTTTCCGTGCACTTCGTACTCGAGAGTTACGACACGGCCGTTGTCGGAAGGATGCGCGATCAGCGCATCGCCGCGATCCAGCCGGATATTGTTACCGTATCCAGAATAGAGCGCCACGAGGTTGGCACGGCCGCGCATTACCTGCGGCCAACCTGGAAGATCGTAGCGAAACTCAAATAAAACGTCGTCGTGGAGGGTATCGAAATAGTGTTCACCGTCTACGAACTTCGAGAGACCATCCATGACAACCGCGAAGAAGGGGTCGAGCGCGCGAAAAGCTGCGTAGTCGCCTTTGGGCATTTCTTACTCCTGAGGGCATCGACACTATTTGGTGCAATGCATAAGTCCGCTGCTGGGCCTTAACGCCGTCTGTTGCGAGACAGGAATAGGTGTGGAATTGGGGTCAAAGCGGAAGTGTCCGAACTGCGCCCGAAATGACGTTGTTGACCCAAATGAGACTTCGGTGACCAGGGCCGTTTTGCGGCGAACTGGCTGATCATGATGCGGTCGCGCGCGCCGCCTTCAACGCCGCGGTCCACCACACCAAGTCGTCGATCATGGTCTTGGCGGCTGCCTCAAGCTCCGTCAGTCCGGCGTCCACATCGCCGCCCTGGAAGTGCGCCCAAAGCGTCGCGACAGGAATATATACGGACGAGCGGACCGGAGCGAGCTGAAGCTCTATCGCCGTCAAGCGGAGCTGCTGGATGCCGCGAGCGCCCATGGCACTGCCATAACTCACGAAGGCGGCCGCCTTGCGGTTCCACTCCGGATAAACCCAGTCGAGTGCGTTCTTGAGCACCGCAGAGGGACCGTAGTTGTATTCTGGCGTGACGAAGACGAAGCCGTCCGACCGGGCGATTTCGGCAGTCCATTTCTTGACCACTTCATTCTCGTAAGCCGGGCGACCCGGCATGGCGGGCGGCACGGGCTGGTCGAAGAAGGGCATTGGAAAGTCCCTGAGATCGAGCAGCCGCGCGTCGACGCCGCCGCGATTCTTGAGTCGCTGAAAAATCCATTGCGCCGGTTTTTCGGAAAAGCGGCCCTGGCGGGTGCTTCCCACGATCACCGAAATGACTGTCATGTTTTGCTCCTTACTGGCGGTTGAAAATTCAGTCGCGTGTCGCGCGAGGAATCCGCGTACGCCACTCCGACGCGGTCGCAGCTTCCTGACAGGCACAAAGACTTGACCTAGCGTTAGGCTAGTTATCGCTCCTAGGCCCGTGCAAGAAGGCACAAGCTTGGTACCGAAGCACATAAAGGTGGCTATCGAGCTTCGTCGACAGCGTCATCGGATGGGAGCCGCGCGATGTCGGTTCATGGCCCTAGCGGGCATCGAAGAGTTGCCGGATGATGTCGCTATTGGGGGTAAAGCGGACATCCGAATTTGACTGCGCCGTGTCCGCTAATGACCCATTTTCGGCTTAGTTGAAGTTCAGGAGATCGGCTTGGTCAAAGTCGCTTTTCTTTACTTGTCGCCCTTTCGACGTTTGGTGGGCTGATTACGCAGTCCATCAACGAAAATATCCACGAGCCGAAGGACGTTCTTCTGCCAGCCGGGCTGATCGTGCGTATAACACATGCCCACGATTGCTCGCAGCAAGTCTTCCGGACTGACGTCACCGCGGATTTCGCCGGCCGCGACCGCTTGCTCCAACAGCAAGCCAATCGCCCGCGTCAGCCGGTCGGATGAATCGGAGACAAGAGACGAGTCCTTTGCGATCGCAAGCGCGAGCGCTGTGGACATGCCTTTTTTTGTGGCAACAAATTTGACAATTGAATGCAACCACTGACGCAGCGCCTCAATCGGCCGTGTCTCCTTTTTCAATCGTTTTGCGAGATCGGCCAATTGCTGGACCTCATGGCGGTAAACCGCCTCGAACAGCGCCTCGCGCGTCGGGAAATGACGGTAAAGGGTGCCAATTCCCACACCCGCCGTTCGCGCGACAGCTTCGAGGCTCGCCTCCGGTCCGCCGCCGCTGAACACGGCTCTTGCGGCCTCAAGCAGACGTTCACGGTTCCGGAGCGCGTCGGCCCGCGGCTTCCGTGAACGGCTCTCATCTAACGTCTTCTTGCCCAATGTCTTTTTGTCCACCAACGTTTCGTCCGGTGTTTTTTGTCGATGGCACGCCTTGAAAAGCGGAGGGTACCTCCGTATCTCTCGGTCGGCAACGCTGACCACATACCACTGTCGCGTCCAGCGCCGCCACACTGCAGCGGAATGGCCTAGCTGCGGGCCTGCCGGCAATTCTTGATGTCGCCGAATTCCCGTCGGCGGACGGAATTCGCTTCCCACTCGCTCGTATGGAGCACGGTATGAGCCTATCAACCACCCTCACCATCAACGGTGTCACGCGAACCATCGAACTCGATGATCCGCGCGTGACGTTGCTCGACCTGCTGCGCGAACGGCTGAATTTGACCGGTACCAAGAAGGGTTGTGACCGCGGCCAATGCGGCGCCTGTACCGTCATTGTCGACGGACGCCGCGTCAATTCCTGCCTTGCGCTTGCGGTCAGCCACGACGGAGCCGACGTCCTGACGATCGAAGGTGTAGCGCAAGCCAGTCGGCTCCACCCCGTGCAGGAGGCGTTCATCGCACATGATGGTCTGCAATGCGGGTTCTGCACTCCGGGCCAGATCATGAGCGCGATTGGTCTGATCCAAGAGGGTCAAACCGGCGACGATCCGGAGCGCGTGCGCGAGGCCATGAGCGGCAATCTCTGCCGCTGCGGCGCCTACCGGGGAATCACTGAAGCGGTGCTGGAAGCACAAAAGACACTTGATGCGGCGAGCCGCAAGGAGGTCGCATGAAAAATTTCGATTACGTGAGGCCGGCAACGGTTCGCGAGGCCACCTCAGCCGCCGCGAAATTCGGCGCCGTCTATCTCGCTGCCGGCACGAACCTTCTCGACCTGATGAAGGGTGGTGTGACGAAGCCCGATCGACTCGTCGACATCACACACCTTCCGGGCCTCGACCGGATCGAAGATCTTGCCGATGGCGGCGTGCGCATCGGCGCATTGGTCCGCAACGCCGATCTCGCCCACGATCGCAATTTCGCCCGGCGCTTTCCGGCCGTTGTCGAAGCGCTGTTGTCCGGCGCCTCGGCGCAGCTGCGCAATGCGGCAACCGTTGGCGGCAACCTGTTGCAGCGGACGCGATGCGCCTATTTTTATGATCCGGCGAGCGCCTGCAACAAACGCAATCCCGGCTCGGGCTGCGACGCCCGCGGCGGCGACAACAGGCTCCACGCCATATTGGGATGGAGCGAAAGCTGCATCGCGACGCACCCGTCCGATTTGTGTGTTGCTCTCGTCGCGCTCGATGCCATCGTCGAGATCGAGGGCCGAGCGGGCCGGCGCGAGATCCCGCTCGAAGCATTCCACCGCCTGCCCGGCGACAGGCCGGACCGCGAGACCGTGCTTGAGCCCGGCGAGCTGATCGTCGCTGTGCGCTTGGCCGCCGAGGCCGCGCATTTCGCCGGCCATGCCCGTTATCTGAAGGTTCGCGACCGAACGTCCTATGCATTTGCCGTCGTCTCGGCAGCGGCAGCCCTGCGCCTCAAGGGAGGCGTTATCGAAGAGGCGCGTATCGCGATGGGTGGCGTAGCTTTGAAGCCGTGGCGGGCACGTGAAGCGGAACAGATTTTAACGGGTGCGCGGGCCGGCACCGCGCTGTTTGCGCGCGCAGCTGAGTTAGCGCTCGCCGACGCCAAGCCATCCGGTGACAATGCCTTCAAGATCGAACTTGCCCGCCGCGTCGTAGCGCGGACGCTTGCGCTCGCTGCGGCCGGCACACCGGAGCGAACACCCGCCCTGCCCGGCTCACCCTTTGCCGCCATTTCTGGAGTTCTCACCCATGCCTGAGATCGCGCTCACACAATCGCCTATTCATATCCGCCACGGCTCGAATATCGGTCAGCCGCTCACGCGCCGCGACGGCGTTCTCAAAGTGACCGGCGCTGCCAAATATGCCGCTGACCAACACCCGCCCGGCATGCTCTACGCTGTGCTCGCGGTGTCGAGCATCGCGCGTGGCCGCGTTGCTCATCTCGACGTCGCCGCGGCAAAAGGCCATCCTGGCGTGGTTGAAGTGATCACGCCGGCAAACCGGCCGCCGCTGGCACATGATCCGGACGAAAAATCCAATCCCTTCATGTTCCGGCTCGATCTCTTGCAAAACGATCGGGTCCGCTATGCCGGTCAGCCGATCGCGGTCGTGGTCGCCGAGACGCTCGAAGCGGCGACGGAAGGCGCCGCGCTCCTTGCGCCGCGTTACGAAGTCGAACCGGCGCGGGTCGGTCTTGATGCGAGCGAAAGCTTCGTGTTGGAGGCCGTCGGCCCCGGCTTTCCTGCGCATGCGCACCGCGGGGATGTGGAGGCTGGGCTCGCTGCGGCGACAACAACGTTTGCGCAAACCTACGAGACACCAGCGCAATATCACAATCCGATGGAGCCGCACGCGATCGTTGCCGCGTGGCAGGGCGACACGCTATCAATCGATACTCCAAGCCAGGGTATGGCGATGGCGCAAGGGCGTCTTGCCGGACTATTCGGCATCGCTCCTGAGAAAATTCATATTCGCAGTCCGTTTCTCGGCGGCGGCTTCGGCTCCAAAGGTCTCATCTCCGGACCGCAAGTTCTCGGCGCCATCGCTGCCCGGGCCGTAGGCCGACCGGTGAAACTTGTGCTGCGGCGCGATCAGATGTTTGGTCCGGTGGGCCACCGTGCGCCAACGCGGCAGACCTTGCGTCTCGGCACCAACGATGACAGCAGGCTAGTCGCGCTCGATCATCGCACCAAAACGATGTCGAGCACATACGACGATTTTTTCGAGCCGGCTTCCACACCCTCGCAAACACTTTATGCGAGCACCGCCATCGCCATTTCGCACGAGGGCGTTCGGAACGATATCGGCACGCCGCTGTTCATGCGCGCGCCCGGCGAGGCGCCCGGCTCGATCGCGCTCGAAAGTGCCATTGACGAAATGGCGCATGCCTGCTGCATGGACCCTTTGGCGTTTCGGCTGAGGAACTACGCCGAGGTAGAACCGATCTCCGGCAGGCCGTTCTCGTCAAAAGCGTTGCGCGAATGCTATCGGCAAGGCGCCGAGCGGTTCGGCTGGGAACGTCGGCCGCTCGTGCCGCGACAGACGCGCGATAGCGACGGTTTGCTTATCGGCTGGGGCATGGGCACCGCAACGTTTCCAGCCCACATGTTCGCGGCGCAGGCCAAAGCGGTGCTGCGCCGGGATGGCAGCGGCATCATGGAGATCGGCGCTCATGATATGGGCCAAGGCGCCTGGACGGCGCTGGCACAGATCGCGGCCGATGGGCTTGGCCTTGAGCTCGATCAGCTCGAATTCCGTTCCGGCACATCCGATTTGCCCGATGCGGGCATTGCTGGGGGCTCGTCACACACCGCCACGGCCGGCATGGCGATCCATAATGCCGGCGCCGATGTGATCGCGCGGCTTGCCGATCTCGCCACCAACGACGAGCGCTCACCGCTATTCGGCGCGGGTAATGCTGGCATTATCGCCAGCGGTGGCCGTTTGATTCGCCGCGACGATCCGAGCCGCAGCGAAAGCTATGGCGACATTCTCGGCCGCGCCGGGCTTGCGCAGGTCGAAGGTCGCGGCACCGGCGGTAACCCGAATCCGATGGAGGCACATGCCCAATCGGACTATGCAATGCATGCGCACGGCGCGGTGTTCGTTGAGGTCAAGGTCGATCCAGATCTCGGTCAGATGCGCGTGACGCGCGTGGTCGGCGCCTTCGCCGCGGGACGCATTATTAATCCACGCCTGGCGCAGAGTCAGCTCTATGGCGGCATGATCTGGGGCGTATCGTTCGCGCTGCACGAGCAGACGGTCGTCGACCAGCGGTCCGGCCGTCCGATGAATGCCAATCTGGCCGAGTACCACGTCCCCGTGAATGCCGACGTGCCGTCACTTGAAGCGATCCTAGTCGAGGAAGACGATCCGCATGTCAATGAGCTCGGCATCAAGGGCGTCGGAGAGATTGGCATCACCGGCACGGCAGGTGCAGTCGCGAATGCGGTCTGGCACGCCACCGGCATTCGCGTGCGCAAATTCCCGATCACACTTCATCGCTTGCTCGAACGTCAATGAGAACAATGCGTGACACGTTACCTGAATGAAATTTTCGCGCGTCGCTAGTGGAAGCCTTAAGCGCGCTAGAGTCATTCGATCTCACCTCCAGATGACGGAATAAATGCCAAATGCGACGTTGGCCCATGTCTGCTATTGGCCCATGACGGACACGCTGATCTTGTGACTTCGTGTCCGCTTTCGGGGGTAGAGCAGACACGCCTCTCCGCGCGGCGCGCGGCAGCTTATGACCCATCGCAGACACCGGCCAAGTTCATTGCGCCGAAAGCCAGCTCGAATCTGTAAGAACGAAGAATGCTCCCGCGCCGCGGCCCCAACCCGCGTTATTCATTCCTGAATTTTGTTCAATAGCGAAGGCAATAGAGAAGTGTTTTAAATTCACCTCTTCGCCGATACCTTTTCAAGCGTCGAAGAAGTTTCCTGGGTCCCTGATGTGAACGTAGTATCGCTGCGCCGCGACGGAGCGCACGCCAGCGACAAGACGCGATGGTTGCCAACGAATAATCAGGCTCGGAAACTCCATGTTTGAAACGGTTCTCAACCGTTTACTGCTAGCGCCGGCGATCAATTCCGTCTCTCAGCACGGTCGCCGACGCGTGAGAGCCGCCGAGTGTACGTCTCGGCGGCTCTCATCTACGGGCGACGAGATGAACAGGGGCAGCGATATGGCTTTAGAAACCAGGCCGCGCCTGCCGTTCGAAAAGATCGCGCTCGTCCTCCAAGGAGGCGGTGCGCTCGGCGCCTATCAGGCCGCGCTTGCGTCGGCGAAACTCCGCCCAGTAGGGTCGCCGACGCGTGAGAGCCGCCGAGTGTATGTCTCGGCGGTTCTCATCTACCGCCGGGGATATGTATCTAAGGTCGCCGATACGGCAAGTGCTTGTGAGGCCCTGTCAATCACGAGGGCGTCTTTGCCTTCGACCCCCTCCGTGACGGCCGCGAATAGAGGGATGTGATCGATGCAGGCCGTTTACTTGGTCTACCGTTCATCCGGCCGCCGTGGCGTCCCGATTGCACCCAAGACCGTGTCGGAACGCGCGGCGGATACACTGCGGTTTCAATGCCCAAATACCGGCCGGGAAGTCGATAGCGGCATCAGTTCACATTGTGGTGCACGGCTTATCAGCATTCGGGTCCTATGTCCCCTCTGCCAAGATCTCCACGAATGGCAAGTAACGGGTCAGAATCTTGATGCCGTCTTATCAGCCGAGCGTCAGTCAAATGATGACGCACGGTTGAACAAGGCGCAGAAAATGCGTCCGAGTATTCCGAGCCAAAACCCAGAGCTTGTCGAACTGCGCGAACAAATGCTGGAGGAGATGAATCAGAGGCTCTCGAACAACCTCCAAGTGCTCTATGGCCTTCTGAAAGTGGCGTGGCGCAAGACAGACAATATAGAGACCCGCGAGGTGCTCTCAGACAGTTGTCGGCGCATTGGGGCTATGGGCGCGGCGCAAGAGGTGTTTTATTCGGCCCACGATTCCACAGATGTCAGCGGGCAAAGGTTCCTTGCGGCGATCTGTGCCAATGCCAGGGCTTTCTTCAGCAGAGATGTGGCGATCAAGTACGAGGCAAGCACCGGGTCTCTGCCGAAAGAGACAATTGTAGCGCTCGCGCTTGTTTTGAATGAACTGCTGACCAACGCCGCCAAACACGGCACCGATCACCGCGGCCGGAGCGCCGTCAACGTGGGGCTTAGACAGCGGTCCGGAGAGATTGAGCTTTATGTGCAAGACCGTGGGCCCGGATTTCACTTTGACCCGGCCCGAGCGCGGTCCTCGGGCCTCGGCCTAGTGATGACGTTGGTCCGGCGACTCAGGGGAAGCTTCACGGTTGAACGACGGTCTGGAGCGCGTTGCACGCTGAGGGTACCAGACCAATAAAATTGCTGAAGCCCGAACAATCGAGCAACGGCGGCAGTTCACAAGCGTGCCGACCAACCTGGCGTTCCGCGGGGTAAGCCCATCACATTTGCGAGAAAAAACCCATGCCCGAGCTTTCGCATATCGATCCCGCGAGCGCCGCGCTGCTGGTGATGGATTATCAGGTCGATACCCTCACCAAGTTCATGACGGCTGCACAGTCCGCCGACGCGATCGCGTGCGTGCCTGATCTGATCGCTATGGCACGAGACGCGGGCATGATGGTGCTTCATGTCGTTGTCGCATTCCGGCCCGGCCATCCCGAGGTCAACCCCCGTAACCCTGTGTTCGGCGCGCTGAAGGCAACCGGAATGGCGGTGGCCGGGAGCGAAGGCGCCGCAATTCATCCTGCCGCAGCAGCACGAGAGGGGGAACCGATCGTGGTCAAGCACCGCATCAGCCCGTTTGTTGGCACCGACCTGGAGACGCTGCTGCGCGCCAACGGCATCGACACGCTGGTGCTCGCCGGTGTCCACACCAGCGGTGTCGTGCTGTCGACCGTTCGCCACGCCGGCGATCTGGATTATCGGTTGGTCGTCGTCCGCGATTGCTGCGCCGATCCAGATGCAGAGGTGCATACGATGCTGCTCGACATCGTCATCGCGAAGCAGGCGGCCGTCGTCACCACGGCGGAGCTCGCCTGCGCCCTCCCTGGCAGGTCTTCATGAACGAATGCGAGCGATAGACCCGGAGAAGCATCGCCATTCCCTCTCCAATCCCTTTGCTCTGCGCTTTGATCCTCGGCGCTCTACGTCCGCTGGCTCCGCGTGTATGAGACTACATTCTAGAGAAGCACTGCAGACCACACGCGATCAGATCGGCCGCTCAGTTCTCGATAAAAGGGTTCTGGCGCGAGCGCCTGGGCGGTGCCGGGGCGCGGGCCGTGCGGATCATGTCGATGAACGCGCGCAACGTGGCGGGAACCTGTCGCCGCCCGGAATAATAGAGGAACAATCCATCGAACGAGGGCGACCAGTCTTCCAGCACGCGGATTAACTGACCAGAGTGGAGGAACGGCTCGGCGAGAGCCTCAAGAGTGTACGCGATGCCCAACCCATCAACGGCGGCGCGAACCGCCAGAGCGGTATCGTCGACCATTACACGCCCGTCCACGGAAATCTGCCGCGATTTGCGGTCACGCTCGAACGACCACACTACTTGTTTGCCGTCGGCCTGGCGCCGATATTGAACGCAGCTGTGACGGGCGAGGTCTTCGGGGGTGCGCGGCGGCCGCCGCTTCGCAAAATAAGTCGGCGCACCAACGACAGCGATTTTCATCGGCCCCGTCACGCGTACGGCAATCATGTCGGCTGCTGCCCTGTCGCGCGGTGCGATCCCAGCGTCGAATCCCTTCGCCACGATGTCGATCACCTCCTCGCCCAGCGCGAGTTCAAGGTGAACTTCCGGGTAGGTCGACAAGAAGCGCTTCCAGATCGGCGCGACCACCGCCGCTGCCGCGAGATGGATCGCATAGATTCGAAGTCGCCCCATGGGACGCTGGCGCTCCTGGTTCAAATCCTCGATCGCGCCGGCGATCTCGCCGATTGCCGGCCGTAGGCGATCGAGCAAGCGCCGGCCGGCATCGGTGAGCGATACGCTGCGCGTCGTGCGATGCAGCAAGCGGACGCTGAGACGCTCTTCCAGTTGCCGCATCGAATGGCTGAGCGCCGATGGCGTGACCCCGAGCTGCGACGCCGCCGCTCGAAAACTCAATCGATCAGCTACAGCGGCGAACGCGGTGAGATCGGCAAGGGTGCCACGATCCATTAGTGAGCTCCTCTCAATAGCGAATGCAATAGATATAGGATTTTCATTTTCGTCCGACGTCAACACAATACTCCCACCTAACAGCGAGAGGCATCCATGCACGGCCGGGAGTATCGCGCTCGCATCGTCGTCTTCGTCATGGCACTAGCCTGCGTCGCTGATGCCATGCCGGCCCATGCCCGCACCGACTTTGACGGTGCCTGGAGCATTTTGATCGTCACCCGCGAAGGACCGTGCGAGGCCAGCCTTCGCTACGGCGTGAAGGTGGCTGGTGGAACGGTCATCAACGACGGCAGCGCCATCGCCTCGGTGCAAGGACGCGTTTCGCCGCGAGGGGCCGTGCGGGTTCTGGTGCGGTCCGGAAGCCAATGGGCCAACGGTTCCGGCTATCTCAGCAAGAGCCACGGCAACGGCGTTTGGCGAGGCCAAGGCACGAGCGGCACTTGCGCCGGCACGTGGGTGGCGGGACGGCGGGAGTGAACGAATCCATGGCCGAACGGGCACTGAAATCCGTTCCAGGCGCGCGTGATGAAGCGCCGCTTGCGCCGATCGAGCGCGCGCCCGAGACGGTGCGCGCCGCGCCGCCAGCCGAACGCAAAAACCCGCCGTCGCGGAGGAGTTTGATACGCGGGGGGTTGTTCGGCCTCCTGCCGGTAGCGGCCATCGCCGGCTGTTATTGGTACGTCGCGGGCGGGCAGATGATATCGACGGACGATGCTTATGTCGAAGCAGACACCGTCGGCATCTCCACCGACGTCGCGGGCATCGTCAAAGAGATCGATGTTGCCAACAATCAACGCGTCGAGCCGGGTCAAATTCTGTATCGGCTTGATCCCCAACAGTTCCGCATCGCCCTCGACAATGCCAAGGCCAATCTTGCGCAAACGGCACTTTCCGTCGAAGCGATGAAGCAGGATTATCAACGCATGCTGAGCGATGCGGCCGCCCAACAGGGACAGGTCGCGCTCGATCAGACGACCTATGATCGAAACGCGATGCTCTTGCCCAGCGGTACCGCCTCTAAGGCCACCTACGATCAGGCGCGATACACGCTCGAAACAAACAAGAATAAACTCGAATCCTTGCGCCGGCAGGCCGCCGTGCAGCTCTCAAGGCTCGCCGGCGACCCGGACCTTCCGGTGACACAGCATCCGCAGTATTTGCAAGCCCGGGCACAGGTCGACGAGGCACAGCGCCAGCTCGATCACGCCATCGTCAGGGCGCCGTTTGCCGGCATAGTGACGAACGTCCCCGCGATCGCACCCGGCAAGTACCTCGTAGCCTCGACAACTGCCTTTTATCTCGTCGATAGGGATCACGTCTGGATTGACGCAACTCCGAAAGAGACGGAGTTGACCTATGTGGCGCCGGGGCAGTCGGTCACGGTGACGGTCGATACCTATCCGGACGCCGAATGGAGCGGCACCGTTGAAAGCATCAGTCCGGCGGCCGCAGAGCAGTTCTCCGTGCTGCCGGCGCAGAATACCAGCGGCAACTGGGTGAAGGTCGTCCAGCGCGTGCCGATGCGCGTGCGCGTCGACACCAACAATAAAACCCTGCCGCCGCTGCGCGCGGGAATGAGCGTTGAAGTCGAGGTCAACACGGGTCACGCGCGAGGCTTGCCGCATTTCCTCACTGGCTTATTCGGTCGCGGCCAGCGCCGAGGTGCGTGATGCCTGCGCGGAAAACAGAGGGCGGCGGCAATCGGTCGGCGATCACTGTTTGCGTGATCCTCGCCACGCTGATGCAGGCGCTCGACACCACCATTGCCAATGTCGCCTTGCCCTATATGCAAGGCAGCGTCTCGGCGACCCAGGACCAGATCGACTGGGTGCTCACCTCTTACATCGTCGCCGCCGCGATCATGACACCGCCGACCGGTTTTCTCGCCGGCCGCTTTGGGCTCAAGCGTCTCTTCCTCGTCGCCGTTACCGGCTTCACCGTCGCCTCGATGTTGTGCGGCATGGCGCAGTCACTGCCGCAGATCGTATTGTTCCGGATACTGCAAGGTGCTTTCGGTGCCGCGCTCGTCCCGCTCTCACAATCTGTGCTGCTCAATATCAACCCGCCGGAACGGCAGGGATCGGCGATGGCGATGTGGGGCGTTGCGGTCATGGCCGGCCCCATCCTCGGCCCGGTTCTCGGCGGCTGGCTGACGGAGAACTACACGTGGCGCTATGTCTTTTATATCAATGTTCCGATTGGCATTATCTGCTTCCTCGGCATGAAGACGTTTCTGCCCGACACCGCGAGCAACGCGAGCGAGAAACTGGACTGGTTCGGCTTCGGTACTCTCAGCCTCGGGGTTGGCGCCGCGCAGATTATGCTCGACCGCGGCGAGGAACTCGATTGGTTCGGCTCTGGCGAGATCATCATCGAAGCGATCATAGCCGCTTCAGCCTTCTATTTGTTCCTCATCCACACCTTTACGGCGAAGAAGCCCTTCGTGAGGCCCGCACTGTTCCGCGACCGCAATTTTACGGCTGGCACGCTCTTCGTCTTCGTCGTCGGTCTCACCTACTATGCTTCGCTGGCATTGCAGCCGCCTTATCTGCAGGACCTCATGAATTATCCGATCGTCACCGCCGGCCTCGTCTTAGGCCCGCGCGGCATCGGCACGATGGGTGTCATGTTGATTGTCGGCCGGCTGATTGGGCGCGTCGATACGCGACTGCTGCTTGGCTTGGGCCTAGGCCTCACCGCGTCGGCATTCTACGCCATGACTGGCTGGACGCCAGACGTCTCACAATCAACGATCATCAGCGTCGGGGTGATCCAGGGCATTGGTCTGGGCTTTCTCTTTGTGCCGCTGAGCACCGCGACACTCGCTACGCTTTCTCCCGAACAGCGAACTGAAGGCGCCGGCCTCTACAGTCTGTCGCGCAATATCGGCTCCAGCGTCGGCATTTCTGTCGTGAACGCGCTGCTGACCCGCAACACGCAGATCAATCACGCAGAAATCGCGCAGCACGTCACGGCGGTGAACCGCGCGTTCGAGAGTCCGGCAGTCACACAGTTTTGGAATCCTCTAACCGCCGCCGGCCGCGCCGCACTTGACGCCATGATCACGCAGCAGGCGCAGATCATCGCTTACATCGACGATTATAAGCTGTTGATGATTGCGACGCTTGCCGTGTTCCCGCTCCTTATCGTGTTCAAGAAAACGTCGGGCGGTGCGGATCACACGCTCGCAATGGAATGATAGGTAGCCGCTTTGACGACCAAGTAAACGAGAAGCCTAAGCGTGTTTAACGGCTCAGGAAGTTGCAAGCGCGCCCATGCCAACGACCACACTTTCCTCCCACGGGTCCAAGTCGTTGAGAAACGCCTTGCAACGAACGCAGCTTGGAAATGCTCAGCCAGCATTTCGTAAGAAAACTCATCACATCTGCAAGGAGAAGCCTGTGCCTGAGCTTTCGCACATTGATCCCAGGAGCGCCGCACTGCTCGTGATGGACTATCAGGTCGATACCCTTACAGGTTCATGACGGCTGCGCAGTCCGCCGATGCGATCACTCACGGGGGAGTCTTCATCTTCGACCTGCTCGGTGACCGCCCTCATGGGCGCGGCTGCAACTCAACACCCGCTCGCGGAAAAGACCTGTCCTGTGCAGCCAACCGAGAGACCCGAGTTTGGGTTGACCGTACTGCCAACGGACGTTGAACCCGGAACAGGATCAGCGGGTGAAACTGGCACTTCCTGCGGGGGTTGGGGCACCATTATCGGCTGCGTGGGCGTATTGAATTGCGGCGTGGTTGGCGTTGCACAAATACCCCCATTCGCAGGGAGCGCACCGCACGCCGGCTGCTGCGCATGGCCCGCTGCCGGAAGGCTCAGCAATATTGCAATTGTGATCGCACGCAACGGCATGCTTGGGATCATCTACTCCTCCTCAAGGATGCGTCGCACCCTAGGCAGCAACAACCGGCTTCCGGGACTGGGTGTTCCTGCTCGACGGCACGCTCCATCATTAAATTGTGGTCATGCTCGGTTCCAATCGGCCGCAGTCTTTGTCGATCAGCCGCGACGTGCTGCCAAATCTCTTTCTCGCTGATGCTTTCGGCAGGTGCACGAGTACTTGGCGCTGCGGAAGCGCCGCCTTAAATAAGTCGAAGCCGGGAAGGATGTGGACAGCGAACATGCGTGGACTCCGTGGCGCACTTGCCTTTTGCGGCGTGATGGTTTTTCTAGCGGGTGGCGCGTCGACAGCCGCCCCGTTGGAGCTGCGACTGCCGCGTTTGCATCCGAATATACAGCCGCAAGCGACTTGCAGTGTGTTAAGCGGGCATCCGTGCCACCCGTCGTTCTGTAGTCTATTTCATCGCGGACCCTGCGAGCCCTATTATTGGCCGCCGATCGGCGAGAATTTGCAGCTCACGATCGTGTCGACCGATGACAACGACCCGGTCAAGCAAAGCGGCAGCGGAAATACTCCCGCCGATGCCGACAAGGCCGGAAGTGACACCAGCAAAGGCGGAAACGACGCCGATCAGACAGATGAGTCGCTCGACTCGATCGGCCAGATGTTCGCTGCGTTACGCGCCTGTTGGGTGCCGCCGCAGAAAGAGGACGCGCTGCACGGCATGCAATATACGGTGCGCTTTGCGTTCAAGCGCGATGGCGACATCGTGGCGCCGCCATTTGTTACTTATGCGAGTCACACTGCGTCGGTGCAGACGCGCGATGTTTATCGCGATGCGGTCAACGCCGCGCTTAGCCGCTGCATGCCGCTGCATTTCAGCAAGGGCATGGCGGGCGCGGTCGTCGGTCGCCCGATCGATGTTCGGTTTGTCGACAACCGCACCACCGACAAGTCCTTGCAATAAAGCATCACAAGGCGCACCGACGGTGCGGGGGCGGCATCCGCTTGCCCCGCGTTGCTCTGCTTTTGACATAATAAATCCACAGCCCTGATGACAGACTCGCAAGGCGTAGACGCGAATGTCCGCTAATGGCCCTTAGCGGACACTGAGCTGCCTCGCCGGCATGTCGGCTATCGGGTGTAAAGCAGACACGCACTCCCGCTTCGGACGCGATTCAACGGGAGGACTCCGGTTCCGGCGGCTACCGGAGGGCGCGGGGATGTTCTGCAACGTTGTTTGATTGCGCGCGTTGATCTTGCAGCGTCCCGCGCCCTATAGCCCCTGACAAGGGATGTGAGTGGCCCCGGCCTCACTGTCCCCCAAACCCAGCGGCTCGGGACCACGCGGGAACACTGACTAGCGTGCCCGTACCGGCCGCGACCTTTTGTCAGGTGTCGGTGGCTAAGAGTTTAGGAGTGCTCCGACCTGGACTGGGAGTGCGCCAAGCCAGAATGCCGGATGCCGATCACACACAAAACGAGGTCTCAATGAAAACACTTCTTCTAGTCGTAGCGGCGCTCGCCATCCCGATGTCCGCCCAGGCGGCGACAAAGCATCACCGTGTTACGCACCAAACACTTGCCTCTCAACCCCAGATAGCCTGCACCGATGTAGGTTGCTTGCCGGTTCCCCGCGGCTGCCACCCGACCGGCGGAAAAACGTTCGACGGGTTGCCGACCGGATTTGACGTGATGGTATGCCCGGACGGAACCCGCTATGGGCACCTGTAAGTCCTCGCTTGCATGGTAGTGATAAGCAGAGAGCGCGAAGCTTCATTCGTTTTGGCTCCTTTGCAGTTACTGGCCGGTTTCCGAGCCTAGTGGCTGGTTTGGAAAATCACAGCGGCCAGTTTTGAACTAAATCGTCTGCCGCGAAATGGCGAAGCAAGCCGAACGCCACGCACGGGCCAATCAACGATTTGCCGCGGCTCAATTGCTCGGACGGCTTCTGACCCGTTCCGAAAATCGGCGGCTGGATCAATCGCCTCCTCTGATATTGCCCCTGGTCTACGATTTCCGCACCGCGGTATGTCGCCCGATTGGAGCCAACCAACCTTAGCGGTGGCGCTTGAGGGTGTGACGGCCCCTCCAATGGAAATATCGGATGACCGTCTGCCGGTGTTGTTTAAGCCATGACACCGCCGGCTGGTCATGCCGCAGGATCGCACTGCCTGCGTAAGAAGCCGATCGCATTCGTCGGAGTTTATTCCCGTCTGAAGCCGGCCTCCGACGTTGATCGGACGAATTGCAGCACGTCGTCGTGTGAATTTGATCGGCGGCTCAGGCACATCGGTTTTGCATCGATCAGGCAGTGCACCTTAATGCGCGACTCAATGAATAAGGCCGCCAAACAAGGCGGCCTTACAATTCGCGAGCTACACGCCCGGAGTATTAAGACCTAGCGCGCGGTTGGTCCGGGTTCGGAATTCCGACTGTACCGCCATTTTGGTCGTAGCCAGGGATGACATTGGACGACGCCGATTGATCAGCACGAGTGACCTGAGGCTTGGTCGCGGCGGACGCCGAAACCGCGGTGCCGAGAACAATCACAGCGGCAAGCGCAACTTTCGTTTTGGTGAGCATTGTCATTCTCCTGTTGGTTTGCAAGCGTCCAAAGCCGATCGAATAAGCGACAAGCTTACGGAGTGTTAGGTGCCGCGGACCCGCCGATCGAGGCGAGGTCGCCGACACATAAGATAGATTGCAAACCGCCTAAGTTATTCCCGGTGATCTGTCACCGATGGTAGGTACGAGGTCACGTTCTAATGAACGAGACTTGGAGCATCGGCCTGGACTGTCGGCACGTCGATGCTCACAGCCCACACTTATCGTGTAAAGGAACGCTCATTTGCACTCTTAAGCGAGCCAAAATGGCTTTGAGGCATCCAGTTCCGCCTTACGTGGAGGGAGTCCGATATCCTCCAAAGATCTGTCACTGAGATTTCGCAGATCAGTGGATTCGAAACGTGGGCAGCCAACCAACCCTCGCTTCGCCGCACTAAATCCAAAGCAGCTTAGTATCTTCAGCATCTTCCACATGACCGTCTCCTTCATTCAAAAGGCTCCTGGGCCTACATCGTTGGCAATCGTAATGAGGAGACTGTAAATCACGCGCATTATTCCATTTCGTTGCTCCACAAACTCATCTGTATGTAGTGGATTTCATATCAACATAGAGTGACACACGATCGAGGAATAAAAATCGGCTATGAGTGAACAATGATTTATTCCGCGCCTTCAACGGAGATGCCGCGCGACGTGTCGGGCATAACGCGAACAATTTATTCGCGCCACGGGAATAAAATCTGCGTAATACGCATCTGATCTTACTTATGCAAATGCGCTGATAAAGTTCGGCCGCAACTGTTTGTTTGATTCCGGGAATAAACGGCGTCGCTGCCGCTCTCGTCCATGCAGGCCGCATTTTTGCGGCTGACGAGGGGGGCAGATAATGCGTCGATCGGGCGACGACGGCGATCAGACAACACGTGCCAGCTACGACAGCGACCATGCGCGATGGAAAGCCGCCGCAAGTGCAGCATTCATATCCGCGGTGGCCATTCTCAGCATTGCAACGGTAACGCATGCTGGCGAATTGCCGGACGAACAGGCCCGACCGGCGCAGCTTCGCGATCAGAACCGGGCATTGGCGAGGCGAGTAGAACTGCTCGAACAGCGGCTCAAGAAGCTTGAGACGCGGCGGGCAACGCAGCCCACTGTCGTTGCGCGCCCTCGCAAGCCGATAAATCCAGCGGGTTCGGCGGTCGCAACGCCCATAAAGGCGCCTGCGCCGGTGGCTGACGACAGTCTGACTTGGCATGGCATTACTTTATACGGCGCGGTTGACATGGGTTTGGCGTATCAAACTCACGGCGCTCCGTTGAGCAATAGCGCGGGGTTCGGATTGGCCTATCTGATCTCCAAGAACAGCAACCGATCCTATTTCGGTGCTGCCCCCAACGCACTCAGCGCCTCGAATATCGGTCTGAAAGGAAATGAGGAACTGTTCCCTGGACTCTCGGGCGTATTCAATCTTCAAACGTCGTTTCTACCTACTTCAGGAAGACTCGCCGACGGACTCGGGTCGATAGTGCAAAATAACGGCCTGCCGGCGAGCGCGCAGAGCACATTTGCCGATTCCAGCAAAGATGGCCAGGCACTCAACACCGCAGCCTGGGCCGGTCTCAGCTCGCCGACATATGGAACATTGACCTATGGCCGGCAAAACGCGCTGACTTTGGATGGCGTCATTGCCTATGACCCAATGGGTGGATCAGGCGCTTTCTCGGTGATCGGCTTTCAAGGCGCAACAGCGGGCATGGGCGATACCGAAAATGCCCGCCTCGACAATTCGTTCAAATACACCGTGAATGTTGGCCCGTTCCGTGCCGCGGCTGCTGCCCAGCTTAGTTCGAACGGCGACGGTTCACGAGATGTCGTCCAAGGACAGCTCGGCTTAGACTATCTCGGCGTGTCACTCGACGCGATCTACGGCCATGTCAAAGATGCTGTTTCCGCAGCGCCGCTCGCCGTCGGATTTGCGCCCACTGCTGCCCAGCTTGCGAGTGCGGGCTCGGGACTTGTGGCCGGCACGGTTTCTGACAACACCGGCTTGATGCTGCTTGCCAGCTATCTCATCGGGCCCGTCAAGCTTTATGCCGGCTATGAGAACATACACTTTGCCAATCCGACCGACCCATTGCCGGTTGGCTCGACTATCATCGGCGGCTACACGCTCGGCACGGTGAGCAACACCGCTTTCAACGACAAAAAGGATCTGCAAGTATTCTGGACCGGTGCGAAATACGCCGCCAGTCCTGATCTGGATCTGATCGCCGCCTATTACCACGAAGAACAAAACAGTTTCTCTGGAAACGGCTGCGCCGACGCGTCGCTTCCGAGTTGCAGCGGGCAGCTATCCGCGGCGTCTTTCCTGGCTGACTACCGATTTGCAAAACGTTGGGATGCCTATGCGGGCGCCATGTATTCAAGGGTGGCAAGCGGTCTCGCTAGCGGCTTCCTCCAGAAGACGACTATCGATCCGACTGTCGGAGTGCGATTCACATTCTGAACAGGCTGAGCTAAATCCGCGCTTGTTTGTTTCCAGTTGCTTACAATCGGATGCATTCCGCAAATATTCTAGCCAACGGGAATAAACCGAAAAATTCTGGAGTCAGGTCTTCGGAGTCAGGTCAATGTCAAGAAAGCACAGGAATAAATGCCATGATCGATAGCAGTAAAATCGACCTAACTGACGAAATAAACCTCACCTACGACGTTTCCGACGAAGCACTGGAGTCCGCGGCGGGCGCGGTATGGGAGAAGGCGGGAGCCCTTACACTTTCATTCTGCTCTGGCCTGGACACCTGCCCAGCCTGAACGATTTGCCCGTTGGCTAGAGTTTGGATTGATGAAGTCTCGGCGAGGGCTTCGACTTCATCACTATCGCCACCTTACGCATGGCCACTCCTAGCCGTCCTACGCCCGGCGCCCCTCTCGGCGCCGGAGTTCACTGGCCCTTTTCTCTGATGGTCGTGATCAGGCGGCCACGCGCTCGGGCAAGCCGCGACATCACCGTGCCGATCGGTACATCGGTTGCGTCAGCGATCTCGCGGTAATCTAGGCCCTCGATGTCGCGTAGCACGAGAGTTTCCCGGAACGGTGGCGGCAGCGCCGCGATTGCCGCGCGGATTTGTTCGGCATCAGCCTTGGCGATAAGTGCTGCCTCCGGCGTTTCGGCACCGGCATCGCCTGGCTTGGCATGCTCAGCCTCAACCGCCTCGAGATCTTCGACCGTGAAGACTATTGCCGGGCGGTTCTCGCGGAGCCAATTATAAGCGCTGTTGCGTACGATTTTCAGCACCCAGGCGCGAGCACTGCCGCCAGCGTATCCCCGAATCGCTCGGAAGGCGCGGAGCGAAGCATTCTGCACCACATCTTCGGCGTCGGTGCGATTGCCCGTCAGCCAGTACGCAAAATTGTACGCGGCATCAAGATGCGGAAGGACTACGCTTCGGAAGCTCGCATGATCGTCGCCCACAGTCCAATTCCCGCCGGGCTTTTGCTGGCGATGCGATGAGATCGCTCCACTGCGGGAGCGTCGGACAGCTGCGGAATACATAAAGTGAGCCCGTCACAGTGATGCTGCATTGCAACCTGCGCACTTATTGATCAGGACCTTCCATATCGCACAATGGAGCGGCTCTCCTTACTACCTGGAATCTATGTCCCCCAATTAGCTTAATCGTACCAATGGCTTCTGAGAACTCCTCCCCTATCCAGAAGGCTTGATGTAGCATTGGGCAAACGGCTTACCCATGCACACCAACGAGCCAGCAGCCACAATTTTGCGCTTTGGGGTCTTCGAAGCCGATGTTCAAACCGGCGAGCTGACGAAGCACGGAAAACGCATCAGGCTTCAGGAACAGCCGTTTCAGCTGTTGGTGATGCTGCTGGAAAAGCCGGGGGAAGTTGTGACCCGCGAGGAGTTGCGCAGCAGACTCTGGCCACGGACGATCGTAGATTTCGATCACGGTCTCAATAAAGCAATTAGCAAAATTCGAGAAGTGTTAGGTGATTCGTCCGAGCATCCTCGTTTTGTCGAAACCGTAGCTCGCCGCGGCTACCGCTTTCTCGCCGACGTCGCGGTCATTCCGCATGGGCTCGCGGACACCGGCGCCCGCGAGCCGGCATCGGCGGGTCTCCGGATCGCCTCGCTCTCCTTGGAGTCGGCGCGTGACATAGGAGGCCAATACAATCTTGTTCGGAGGCTTTTCGGCCTCGGCTTGCTCGTGGCGATTGCCTCCGCCGCGGCGCTGGCTCTTTACCACAGGGCCCCTCTTTCGCCGGAGTTCCATTCCTTGGCAGTGCTGCCTCTGGAAAATCTTTCCGGGGATCCATCTCAGGAATACTTCGCCGACGGCATGACCGATGAACTGATTACGCGCCTTGCGCAGATCAGCACGCTACGTGTGATTTCACGCACGTCGACGATGACCTACAAGAACGTTCACAAGTCTTTGGCTGAGATTGCCAGTGAGTTGAACGTGGACGCCGTGGTGGAAGGGAGCATCTCGCGGTCTGCAGACCGAATTCGAGTCACCGCCCAATTGATTGATGCGCGGAATGACAAGCACGTTTGGGCGCAGAGCTACGACGAAGACATTCGGGACGCGCTCGTGCTCCAAAGCAGGATAACGCGCGCGATCGCCGAGCAGATTCGCGCCAACTTGAACGCCCAAGAACTGGCGACGCTTGATAAGTTAAAAACGGTAAACCCAGAGGCCTATGAGGCCTATCTTAAGGGCCGCTACTTCTGGAACAAGCGAACGGCCGACGGCCTAAGGACGGCGATCGAATATTTCAGCCGCGCAATCGAGATCGATCCAAACAATGCCGAAGCCTACTCGGGCCTAGCTGACTCCTACGCAATATCCGGCGATTGGAAGTACGGCGTGCTTCCTCCGCATGATGCTTTCTCCAAGGCTACGGCAGCCGCAGCTGAGGCATTGGTATTGGACAATTCCCTCGGTGAAGCCCACGCCTCCCTGGCTTTTGCCTTGGACCTCTATGGCTGGGATTGGGAGGCTGCGGAAAGAGAATATAAGCAGGCAATCAAATTCAATCCCGGATATGCGACCGCGCACCAATGGTATTCTTGGCATCTGTTCATGGTCGGGAAAGCTGATGATGCCGTGTTCGAGCTGAAAAGAGCGCAGAGTCTCGATCCCCTTTCTCTTATCATCAATGCAGACATCGCTGACGCGTTGTGCGTCGCTGGCCGGTACGACGAAGCCGTGGCGCAAAGTGAGAAGACACTAAAGATGGACGCGAATTTTGCCATTGGCCATTATGAACTAGGCCAGGCCTTAGTCCAAAAGCATAAATATGACGAGGCAATCGCAGAGTTTAAAAAGGCTATTGAACTTTCTGGTCCCAGCGGAGCCTTCGACTCGAATCTCGGTTATGCCTACGCAGTTTCAGGACGAAAGAATGAGGCATTGAAAATACTAGATGACCTGGAATCGCGACGAATTCAGAACCCCTCTGTCGACGCCGATATCGCTTTGATCTATGTTGGACTTGGCAATCGAGACGAGGCAATGGCACGGCTCGAGAGCGCCTTTGAATCGCGCTTCAAAGCGTCCATCCTGCTGCGTCCAGCATTCGATCCCCTGCGGTCGGATGTGCGTTTTCAGGATCTCTTGCGCCGGATCGGCATCCTGCAATCCAGAGATCAATAACCGACCGCACGGTTCCCGATCGCGCCGCAGAAGCCGAAGCACGCACGCTAGAAAACGCTTGCGCGATGTCGGCCTTCCAAATTTCCGTGCGCCACCGGCATCGCGCATAGAACGCCTCATTTATTGGAGAAATATTCGCGGATCAGTGAAAGACGGATTCGCGGATCCGGATCATTTCCCACGACCTCGCCGTTGACCGTTACGGCTGTCGGAGGAAGGGGGCCGGCTATCCGTGGCGCATCGGGGCTCGCATAAAGCGCCATTTGCCGCGCAGCTTGCGCAGGCGAGTAATGGATGTTGCGCGCGAGCGCAGGTGTTGCGCCGGCAGCAGCAAATGCCGCCAGTCCAAGTGCGGCGGGCAAATAGTTTTTCATGATGCCAATCCTTCTAAATAATGTTTTGGACGCATGTGCGGTGCAGCGCCCGACAGGGATGATGATGTTCTGCTCACATGGAATGAGACTGCAACTCGCGTCGTTCCCTGCGGTCGAAATTCGGGTCGCGGCGGCAACACTCCATCAAACGCCAACTGAGCTGGACCCACCCAGTGATGTTTGGCCTCCTCCGAGGCGATGACGCATGCGGCCGCGCTGCCGTCGGTGTCTGCTTTCTGCGCGCGTCGCAGAGCGGCGTCGGCATCCGCTCTAGCCTGACTCTCGGCGTTTTGAACCGCGACGGGCGTCGGCTGGTGATGAAGCTGCGCCGCGATGGTCTGTGGCGCCGTCGGACCGCTGCCCGGGTCGGCTGAGCCGCGCTGGATTTGTCGCTCGAGCTGCGCGATTTGCGCTGTGCAGGGCCCGCTATGAGCGGGGCCACCGCCGCAGAGCAGGGTTGCCCCCGTGGCGGCGATCAGCCAGCCAAAGAAGGCCCGCCGCCTAATAGATTCGGACGCTGACTTTGGGTCATTGAATGCTGCGCTTAGCGAGCGGTTGGATTTGCTCATGTCTGGCCCTCAGCCATGGTTGTTGGTCCCATCGGCTTCATTTCGGGGTTCGCGTCTGCTTCGGCTTCCACACTCTTGTTCCAGAGATTAGCGCTGCGACTGAATTCCAAACGGGTCCGGCGCCTCAAGAAGCGGCGGCGAAGGATCGCGCGAGGTATTGTAATTAGGGACCACGTCATAGATCGCCGACCGCTTAACATGGGCGGCGCGAGGCTTGGTCGCAGCTGATGCTGGAAAGGTGGCGGCAAGTAACAGTAACATCACTGCTGAAAGTGCGATTCCTGTCTTGATGAGCATCGTTGTCTCTCTTGCTGATGTTGATTTCTGACGTCCATCGCCTGAGCGACGGGCGTTCGGAGGCTGGCCGCGACGCGGCGAACGCGACAGCGGAGCGGCCACATGACGAGACTGCGAATCTGACGTGATATTCCCAGCTATCGATGAGCGCCGGCGCCGTGCAGATCACGTCTCCATGAGCACAGATTGAGAAAACCGCCTGGGAATAAATCTCCCGCCAATCCGATCATAAAGTTGCGGCCTGAGAGTGTGCGCTATCCGCTCGATCACCGGTTTTCATTGGAGAATGGCCCGCACTCTTAAGGAAACGCGTGCAGTAATCGATCAGGTATACCGTGTGCGAAATGACACGACCTTTGCGCGCTGACCTTGACGCAAATGGTGCGCTTTGGACAAACGCCGTCGTGACTTCTTGTTATTCGGCGCTATCGCACGTGGTCGGTGAACTTTCATCGGATCAGCAAGCGGAAGTCTTGTCGTGGGCCAGAATCCGACCGTTGCGGAGCGGCGAAACGCTGGTCGAACAGAACACGGCAGCCGACGCAATTTTCATTGTCGTGTCCGGGAGATTTGAAGTCCGGCTTGAACGGCAGTGTTTCCCTTTGGTCGAAATCGGCGTCGGTCAGCCGATCGGCGAAATCGCCTTTTTTGCCGGAGGATTACGGACCGCGAGCGTAATGGCGATACGCGACTCCGTGGTGCTCGCATTTGATCGTGCCTCCTTCAAGGAGGTCACACGCCGCGTGCCTACCGTCTATGACAGATTGCTAGCTAGCCTCGCACGAAGGCTCGCCGACACGACCACCCGAGCAACAGGCTGCACCCGTCTCCCGGCCGCGCGGACCGTCGCGCTCATTGCAGCTGGGTACACTGCGATTCCACAACAATTCCTGCACCGCTTACGAAGCACTTTTGAACGGTTAGGAAAATGCCTTTTTCTCACCCACGCGGATTTTCAAGAACGCTTTCCGAGTGTGGCGCTCGATGATGCGACCGCAACAAATTGGCTGAACGTCGTTGAAAGCGAATACGAACTAATTCTTTATCTGGGGGACGCAAAGCTAACCGAGTGGACACAGAAAGCTATACGCCAAGCGGACCAGCTTATTCTCGTCGCGCACGGAAAGGCTGCCGACGGCCTGAATCCAGTTGAGGAAATGGGGCTCGCAGTTCACCCTGCAAGCCGCCGGAGACTCGTGCGCGTTCACGATCATCGAGTGCCGCTCACGAACGGCACGGACGACTGGCTGCGTCAGCGAGATGTTGCCATGCACCATCATGTCTCGCTTGAAGATGACGAGGATTTCAAGAGTCTCTTTCGCTTCGTAACGGGAAGAGCGATAGGATTTGTAGCAGGTGGTGGGGGCGGCTTTGGTCCCGCTCACGTCGGTATCTTTAAGGCCTTCCAGGAACGAGGTACAAAATTCGATATTTTGGGTGGTGCGAGTGTCGGAGCAGCGGTGCTGGCGGGTTTCGCCCTGTTTCTAACGCCGGCCGAGATTGATCTCGCACTCAAGGATATTTTCGTCTCAAGTCGTGGATTCAAACGCTGGACGTGGCCGCGGTATTCGCTGCTCGATCATGTCGAGTTCGATAAGGCGCTACAGCGCCAATGCCGTGGTGCACAGATAGAGGACATGTGGCGACCGTATTTCGCCGTCGCGACAGAAGTCGATCACGCGGGCCACGGGCTCCGTGTTATACGGCGTGGGTCGCTCTGGAAGGCGGTCCGCGCCTCCGGGTCCATCCCAGCGATCCTACCGCCGATGTTTACAGACGATGGCCGAATGCTGGTGGACGGAGGAGTAGTCGATAATATTCCTCTGGCGCCAATGAAGGCTCTGAAGAGCGGGCCCAACTTGGTCGTGCATTTCGATGCGCCGGCAGTCCAACCCTACGCCGTAAAGTATGAAAACATTCCCGGCCGTCGACAATTGCTATGCCGAATGCTCAATCCATTTGCGCGGAGCCGACTACCGGATGTGCCAAGCCCCATTAGCATCCTCAGACGTTGCATTGGCATTCACCAGAACCCAGACCTACTTCCAATAGAGCCCCTGGACCTGATCCTCGCCCCGCCCGCGTTCCCCGGTTCGGACGTCATCGATTTCGACCGACATACCGAAGTCTTCGAGGCGGCTTATCAATGGTGCAACGGTCACATCGATCGGCTTATGGCGGAACGTAATCCAGCACTAGACGCTATTCTCGGGACCTGAAGAAGATCACTTCCCACGGCGAGCTATTGGGATCTTATTCTGAGAACGAGCAAAGCGAAGTGCACCGAATAAGAAATCTTCATCGACTAATTGCAGGCGGCCCACCAGCGCCGCCACGCCCAAAATGCGGTATGGCCACAAATCTCGGAACTGCGCGAGGCTTGCATACATGGCCATTGGCGCGTCCGAGTTCCAGCTATTCCAAGCGATCGTAATAGCGGTTTTTCCGAAAATTGTTCATCCAGCGAGCAAACCCCGTCGTCGCCTTCCTAACAACTCTTGCCATGTTGACCTCCTGAAGGAAGTCAACCTTTACGCGGATCGGGCCAAGCCGCGAAGTGATCGCTGTCACACTTGGTCGACTTAGATGGTGCTGAGAGTGACAGTGCTCAGCGGCAGTTAATGACCCCAAAATTAGCGGCTGACGAAGACGTCGTTGCCTCGCACCTCGACGCGCAATTGGAGTGGCGGATTGGGCGCGGGGCCACCGATCACCCGGCCGCTTTGCGCCAGGTCGAACACGCTAAAATGACACGGGCAGGCCAGCACCGGGGTCCTAGTCTCGATGTTGAACGAGTCACGCGCCATGTTCACGTCGGGCACGTACATAACCGTGCATTTATTATGCGGGCAGATTAGGCTCGACGCGTACCATTTGTCGCCCGGCAGGCGGACAATGATACAGGGCATGTCGCTACCGTCCGCGTCCGGTAACGTGAACTTCACAGCCGACCAGGGCTGAGCCAGATCCGACAAGTGTGCGACGATCTGATCGGTCGCGGCGCGCGCGACAGAGTTCTGTGTCATCACTAAGGGTATGCAAACCAGTCCCAACACCACCCGACGCCGGGACTCGGTAGTGCAGCGCGAACAATCTCTTGCGTTCACGAGCGACGCTCCCGCCGAAGTCAAACGACTAGCGCGTCGTCGCCTCTGAGTCGGTCGCGAGCATGGCGACGAACTCGTCGTTGCTGAGAACCTTCGACCACATCGGATAGGTATTCTTCAGCATGAGCTCCGACTGGTCCGGGAAGTAGCCGACCATAGAGTCCTTCAACGCATAGACGTGGTAGCCGAGATCGTAACCGCTGGTCACGGTCGCATAATCGCAGACGTCCGTCGTAAATCCGGCGACAGCGATGTTCTTGATTCCGCGAGATCGAAGAATCTGATCGAGGCCAGTGCCGCCGAATGCGGAGGTCTGGATGCGCGGCGGGAGGAACAGGTCCTTGTCCCCGGGGCCGGGCACCAGCGGGGGATAATAGCCTGTCTCCGGCGTGCCAGTTTTCCAAGCCTGCCTCAAGATTTGCCCGCGGTGGAATCCGCCCGGATTGGTGGCGTCGATCTCGCGGTAATCGCCGCTATAGCCTTCGGTGACGTGAATCACCCACACGCCCGTGCCGCGCGCTTTCTTGACCAGATCAACCGTCCGGTCGAGCATCTGCTTGCCCTCGAGCTCGTTCTTCACGGCACGATAGTTACCACCGGACGGATTGGTGAAGGGATACTGGAAGTCAACCAGGATAAGCGCCGTCTCACTCGGCTTCAGATTCTTTGCGAGTGGCGGAAGTCCCTGCGACTGCGCTTTTGTGGCGGCGAATAATGATATCGCCAGCAAGATTGCCGCTGCCACTCGCGTCAACTGCGTTGCGGCATAGCGAACGTCCGACAAGTCGATCATGGCGCTACTCCCCGAATTATATTTTTACGTTGTCGTTTGGAGACAAGGCAAAACCGCTATAAAAGCATTTAGAGCACGGTCTCGGCGCGCAAATCAATCCAATCCGTAGCATCAACAGTGATCCGGAACGTTGCCGCTTGCAGCTTTATCATTGCCCATTAAATGCGCGGTCGCGCGATCTTGCGGACAAACCTGCGCCAAAGGAGCCGATAGTTCCATAACCAGTCATTATGCGAAAGGGACTTCTTGAGTTGGTCGGACAGAGTCTCCGCCTCACCTGATTTAATTCAATCGTCTGCGCCCTACCCGCAACGCAACCCACAGATAAAGCGCTCATATCGAATTCGCACACAGACCACACAACGCGCTATGTCGCACATGTGCCAGAAGCTGACTTGGCCCCTTTCGCAGCCTTTTTGACCGATGTAATTTGATGAGCAAACGCTAGATATTTTGCGCGGAGGGAACGACATGCCGGTCATCGCAGGCTTCGACAAACTGGCGTCAGTGCCGGAGGAGCAGATTACTGACAAAATCCAGCGCCGCGTCTTATCCGGCAAACAGGGCACAATGGTTTACTGGAGAATAAAGGCGGGCGCGCATGCCGCTGCTCACAAGCATCCGCACGAGCAGTTTGTGTGGATGGTCAAAGGCACAATGGATTTTCGCATTGGCAACGAGAAGCGAACAATGAAACCCGGCGACGTCGCGGTGATCCCCGGCGGGGTCGAGCACGAAGGCTATTTTCCGGAAGATTCAGAGGCGATCGATTTCTTCGCGCCGGTGCGTGAGGACTTTCTTACCGGCGCGCCTCCACCTTACATGACACAGCGTTGAGCCGGCTTTCGCCGGGATCGTCCAGTTCCTTGGTCGCGGGTCTCCAGCTACAACTAAGGAGGGGCGGCGCCGCAGATCTGGATTTAATCATTAACGGACCCTACGCCCTCAAATAGCGATGTCCGCTTTACCCCCGAAAGCTGCCGCGACTGTCGCTCGCCGGCAGGTCCGCTTTAGGCCAATAAGGCACATTGCTTCCCCCTTGCTCTTAGCTTTGCATTGCGACGGTCACTAATGCATGCCGGAACCGTCTGCTGCTCTCGGCCTTTTCCGGAGCGGCGGCTGATTCTCTGGCGCGCCGGCATCTGGCGTGGCTAAGGCCCGCACACGGTTCGTGAATTGTAGATTCAAAGAAGAAAAACCGTGTGGGTCTCGGCGAAGGCCATGCGGTTTCAATATACGGCCGATCTGTCAGACCGCTAGCGAGTAGCCGAGATCGCGCAGCGGTAGGCGGCGCACCCGCTCTCCGGTGGCGGCGAAAATAGCGTTGCCCAGCGCGGGCGCCAGCGCCGGGAAAGCGGGTTCGCCCATACCGGTCGGCGGGTTCTCCGACTGGATGAAATAGGCATCAATCGTCATGGGTGCGAAAGGCAGGCGCAGAATGGGATAGGCATTGTAGTTCTGCTCTTGAATCCGGCCGTTCTCGATGTTGATCTTGAGGCCCATAGCGGTGGAGAGAGCGTCGGTAGAGGCGCCTTGCGCTTGGGCTTCGGAGCCGGCCATATCGATGATAGGGCCGACATCAAGCACGACCACGATGCGATCGACCTTGATCCGCTTGTTGGCGTCCACGCTGAGCTCGATCGCCTGCGCGACATGGCCGGCATGAGAATAGCACCAGGCCAAGCCCAGACCGCGGCCGCTTGGCAAATTCTTGCCCCAACCCGCCTTCTCGGCGCACAGCTTGATCACGTCAGTGACCCGCTTGGGGCTGAAGTTGACGCTCCGGTCCTTGGGCGCCAGCTCAGGCACATCGCGGTTCACTGCATCGATAAGAAACTCGACGTGGTCGCGGCCCGAAGCGAGCGACAGTTCATGCATGAAGCTTTGCGCAGCGAAGACTTGGGCATTGTCGCCTGGCGCGCGCCAAGCGCCGGTGGGGACTTTCAGCGGGAACATAGTCTTGGCGCGGCGCAGGTTAGGCGCTTTGATCGAGTATTTCAGATTGTCGGTGAGGTTCGCGCCCGTGGCTTCCTTTTTGCCGTCGGCGGTAAAGGTGATGAAGTGTTCCCGCCAGGCGTCGAGCCTGCCATCCTTGTCGATCGCACCCTTGAACTGGTGGTAGCCGGCAGGACGGTAGAAATCGTGGCTGAAATCGTCTTCCCGGGTCCATTGTAGTTTGACCGGGCCATTGACCTTTTGCGCAATGGCCGCCGCTTCGCATGTATAGTCATTGACCAAGCGTCGCCCAAAACCGCCGCCGACGCGAGTTTGGTGCATCACGATTTTTTCCTGCGGTATGCCGGCCACCTTCGCGACCATCGGCAAGCCGCGATCAGGCTGCTGGGTAGGCACCCACATTTCCAGTATTCCATCACGCCAGTGCGCGGTCGTGTTCATGGGCTCCAGTGGGACATGGGCGGCAAAGGGATATTCGTAGTAGGCCTCCACGGTCTTGGCGGAACCAGCGAAAGACTTGTCGACGTCCCCGACGTTATCGTCCGGCTTTTCCGGAAAATTGGTCGCCAGCTTCTTCGCCTGCGCCGAGAATTGCGAGGAAGAATCCTTCGACGCCTCGCTGAGGTCCCAGTCCACCTTGAGCTTGTCCTTAGCCTGAAAAGCGCTCCAGGTGTCTTTGGCGATGATGGCCACGCCAGGCATCACCTCAAGCGGTAAGCCTGTGCCGTCCAAGGCAAAAGCGTCGAGCACGCCGCGCTGGGCCTTGATCTCATCGATATTGAAGGAGCTGACCTTGCCGCCCGCTGCCGGACATTTTGTGTAGCTGGCGTAGACCATGCCAGGAAGTTGGATATCGATGCCGAACAGCGGCTGGCCGCTAACGACCTTGGGATCATCGACGCCGCGATAGCGCTTGCCTATCAGACGGTATTCGGCGCGCGTCTTCAGCTTCAGGCTCTTGAGATCGGGCACCGGCACTTTCGCCGCCGCAGCGGCAAGCGACCCGTAGGTCGCAGACTTGCCGCTGATGGCATGGCTCAAGACTGAGTTCTGAGCGGTAACTTCCGACGGATCCACCTCCCACTCTTGGGCCGCGGCGGCGACCAACATCGCTTTGGCAGCGGCGCCGGCCTGACGCAGCTGGTCCCATGCCCGCGGGATGGAAGTCGAGCCTCCTGAGCCCTGGTAGCCATAGACCTTGGTATTGATGTCGGCCTGCTCCATCACGACGTGATTCCAGTCAGCGTCGAGTTCCTCGGCAATGATTACCCCGAAGGAGGTCTTTATCCCCTGACCGATTTCCGGGGCTTTGGAGTAAATGGTGACCGTGTTGTCCGGCGCGATGCGGATGAAAGCATTCATCACTTGGTCTTTTCCGTCCGCGGCCTCAGCCGCGAACGCTTGGTCTCCGAACCGGAAGCCCAGCACCAACCCCGCAGCGCTGGCGCTTGCCAGTTTGACGAAGGTGCGCCTTCCCATGGTCAACGAAGCATTGGCCGCCGGTACGGAACGGACCTCGCGCATCAGCGCAGAGAAATAATCATCGGACCGGGCAAAATTGGACAGGATGTCAGCCATTGGGTGTCTCCTGGGACTTCGGTTGCTGGGCCGACTGCTTCCGCAGATTGGCCACATCCCCGCCTGTTAGCTGCGCGCCTTTGGCGCCAAAACGAGCGGTGACGTAATTGGCCACGGTCGCTATGTCGTCGTCGGAATAGCCCTCGCCGAAGGCCGGCATGAAGATCTTGCCCTCGGCAGTCTTGCGGTTGACGCCGTTGATGACCGTCTGTGCCACATTGGTCGCACTGGGATCGTTTACCGCGCGTACGCCTGTAAGGGTGGCATAGCCGTTGACCTGACTAACGCCGGTCCAGTCATGGCAACTGGCGCAAGCGCCAGCGAAAATCTTTTCACCGCGCGAATCGAACGTCGCCACCGGCCCTTCCTTGTACGACGCCGGCGCAGGCACGGTGACGGTGCGCGGCAGGTCGCTCGCCTGGGCGGGTATGCTGCGCAGATAAGTCACTAGGGCGTGCACGTCGTCGGGCAACAAATAACTGAGGCTGTCGTCAGCGGCTTCGCCCATCGGGCCCGCCGCGCCGCCATGTCCATTGGCATGGCCGGTGGAAAGATAGAGATAGACGTCCTCATCGCTCCAATCGCCGATGCCGGAATTCTTATCGGCAGTGATGTTGTAGGCGCGCCAACCCGCAGTGAGGGCGCCCGAAAATTTCCGGTGATTGTCCAGCGCATAGGCGAGGTTGCGCGGCGTATGGCACTCGCCGCAATGGCCCATCGACTCAGCGAGGTAGGCGCCTCGATTCCACTGCTTGCTCTGGCCGGTGTTGGGACGGAAACGTTCATCTGGATTGAACACCACGTCCCAGAGCGCCAGCAGGCCGCGCTGATTGTAAGGCCAGGATAGCTGATTTTGCTTAGCGGGCGCGTGCACCGGCGCCAGCGTAAAGAGATAAGCCTTGATGGCCAGCGCGTCCTCGTCCGTCATGGAGGAATAGGACGTGTAAGGCATAGCGGGATAGAGCTTCTCGCCATCGGCGCGAATGCCTCTGTGCACGACGGCCAGAAATTGGGCGTCGGTGTAGTGGCCAATGCCTGTTTGTTTATCCGGTGTGATGTTGGTGGAATAGATCGTGCCGAATGGCATGTTGAAGGCAAAGCCGCCAGCGAAGGGCGCATTGTTCGGTGCTGTATGACAGGCTTGGCAGTCCGCCGCGTGCGTCAGATATTCGCCGCGCTTCACCAGATCGGCACTGGCAAGCTCGGTCGGAACGCCGGTGATAGCGCCGCCCTGGTAATCTTGCAGCGCCACGGTCGAGCCGCCGGCGAAAGACATCGGATCACGGCCAAGTAATGTCCAACCTGCAAAACCAAGCGCGACGACGAATATGCCCGCGCCAATAACGCCGATAACTTTTCTCATGTTCACGCCGATCTCACGGCTGCGTCCTTGATCGCACGGCGAATGCGAATGTAGGTTCCACAACGGCAGAGATTGCCTGCCATGGCCGCGTCAATGTCCGAATCGTCGGGATGGGGGTTGCTGTCCAGCAGCGCCGTGGCCGACATGATCTGACCGGCTTGGCAATAGCCGCATTGCGGCACTGCACCTTCTATCCAGGCCTGTTGGACCTTGGCGCCGTTGGGCGTATTGCCAATTCCTTCAATGGTGACGACGGCGCGGGTGCCTACGTCGCCAACTGCAAGTTGGCACGACCGCACCGGCTTGCCCCCCACATGCACGGTGCAAACGCCGCATTGCGCGATGCCGCAGCCATATTTGGTGCCGACCAAATTGAGATGGTCGCGCAGCACCCACAGAAGCGGCATGTCCTCCGGTGCATCGACTTGGCGTGATTGTCCGTTGATTATGAGAGTGAGCATATCTCAATCCGTGCCTGACAGTGAAACCGATCCATCAACCGATTTCTTCTCGGAATATAATATAAAGCCTGACACTCGGAAGTCAGCGTCCACTCGTACATCACGTTTAAGGCACCGCCGCGGCTCAGTTGCCCAAACAACAACGAAATCTGAAGAATCATCTGAAGAAGCCACCAACAACGGAGGCCTATTGTCGCGAAGTTTTAGGGACCACCGGCAGGTTATGCCATGACTGGGCCGTCATTTTCTTTATCGATAGAAAAGTGGTCATTTTGTTTAATTGATCCGCGCAAGCGGCTTCCCACCTTCCAGGGGTCCGCTTGTGTCCTCGCCACACCATGCCGACTGTACCTCGCTGCTCAACAGTCGCGTTCGTCTTCCAGTCGGGGATAAATATCCTTGGTGGGCGTGCGCAGTTTCTCAAGGCTGTCATAGTTTGTCACAGAGATGTAACGATTGCGTCCTCGCAAGAGCTGTTTGACTTCCCTTTCGCCAAATGACAGCTCGTCAAGCAGACTCAAATTTAGTCGACCGGACGCCCTGGCTCGCGCTTTGTTGGCCTCAACTCTTTGTTCCCTTGAAAGCTTGAACTCTAATTCGACAGCGATATCAATGTCGCCGAGATCAGCGGCATCAGTGATGTAACTGCCAAATGCAGTATGCGCTTTTCTCGATAGAGCAACTCAAGATTGGCATTGATGTCATCGGCCCGCCGCAGCAATTCGGTAACGTAGAAGTTAGCTTTCGAACGATTGATGCGCTTGAGCATTTTGACGTTGGCCAGTCGGGGTGCCGCATCGGTGATCTCGTACCATGGCCCGCCGTGGCGATCTTTTTCGCAAACATGCAACAGGCCTTCACCGACTAGCTCATCCGCAATGTCGCATCCTACGCGATGGGAAATGTCCTCGCGTGTCAAAGTACGTTCGCCGCCCGTCGTTCCCGCCCCCATGTAGCGCAGGAGATCGCGCACCTTGATTAGCGGTACGCCGCCGATCGTCTCCGTCCAGTCAATTTTCATCAGAACACCAGCCCAGGTGCTTGGCATTACCACCCAGAGACCTGCATTCGAACTGCGTCTCTCCGAACCAAGGTCTCTGTTTCCGGGAAACGGAATTTTGCGGGCAGAGACAAACGCCCCGAAACCGCCCCGAACATCCCGGGACGCCATTGCAGAGAATAGACATGGGCGAACAACCCCGCCAATTGGGCGCTGGGCATCGCGAACCGGGAAATCTCTGCGAACCTCGGAATGCGTGGTGGGCCCGGGAGGACTCGAACCTCCAACCAAGCGGTTATGAGCCGCTAGCTCTGACCATTGAGCTACGGGCCCGCGCAGTCACGTCGGCACGAGCGGATGCGACGCGGGACGACATTATAGAACGAGAAAGCGGAAACTCGCCTAATCCGGCCGGCTTAGCAAGAACACCGCCTGTTCGCCGAACAGATTCCAGAACCACCACGGCATTTTCAACCGCATCCGACTGCCCCAGGCATTGAGCGAGACGGCCTGTTCGATCTTGGCGCCGGTGGCTTGGCATAATTCGCGAAAATCCTTGATGCTGCAGAAATGAATGTTGGGTGTTTCCCACCACGCATAAGGCAGATTGTCGGTGTGCGGCATATGTCCGCCGAAGAATATCTGCAGCCGGATGCGCCAGTGGCCGAAATTGGGAAATGAAATGACGGCGTGCCGGCCGATGCGCAGCATATGTTCGAGCACTTCACGCGGCTTGCGCGTGGCCTGCAAGGTCTGCGACAGGATGACGAAATCGAACGCGTCGTCCGGATAGTCTTCGAGATCGGTGTCGGCGTCGCCCTGCACCACGGCGAGGCCCCTGGCGGCGCACTCATTCACGCCCTCGCGCGACAATTCGATGCCGCGGCCGTCGACGCCGCGCGTTTCGAGCAACCGCAGCAATTCGCCGTCGCCGCAACCGACGTCGAGCACGCGCGCGCCGGGCTCCACCATGTCGGCGACGACAAGCAAGTCAACGCGCGAGCCGCCGGGCGCTCGCGCCGCCCCCGCCATGGTGAGATCGTATTTGAGACGATTGAGCATTGTTACCTCGCCGGCAGGCCGCGCGCTTTGGCGGCGCCTTCAAGGAAGCCGCGCACGATGCCGAACAGTTCCGGCTCGTTGAGCAGGAACGCGTCGTGGCCCTTGTCGGTCGTGATCTCGGCGAACGACACGCGGGCGCCCGCGGCATTGAGCGCATGCACGATGGCGCGCGATTCCGATGTCGGGAACAGCCAGTCACTGGTGAACGAGATCACGCAGAACCGGGTTGGCGTGCCGCGAAACGCATTGGCGGCCACGCCGTCGCAGTCGGCGGCGAGATCGAAATAATCCATCGCGCGGGTCAGATAGAGATAGGAATTGGCGTCGAACCGCTCGACGAAGGTGATGCCCTGGTGACGCAGATAGGATTCCACCTGAAAGTCGGCGTCGAAGGAAAAGGTCGGATTATCGCGATCCTGAAAGCGGCGGCCGAATTTGCGGTGCAGGGCGGCGTCGGACAGATAAGTAATGTGCGCACCCATGCGCGCCACCGCGAGTCCGCGCCGCGGACTGGTATTGTCGGCGAAATAACGCCCGCCGCGCCATTCCGGATCGGCCATCACCGCCTGGCGGCCGACTTCGTGGAAGGCAATGTTCTGCGCCGAATGCCGCGTCGCCGCCGCGATCGGCACCGCAGCGAAGATGCGCTGCGGGTAGCTCGCCGCCCATTGCAGCACCTGCATGCCGCCCATCGAGCCGCCCACCGCCGCGAACAATGAATCGATGCCGAGATGATCGAGCAGCATCGCTTGCGCGCGGATCATATCGCGCACGGTAATGACCGGAAATTCGAGACCCCAGGGCATGCCGGTCGCCGGATTGGTCGAGGCCGGGCCTGACGAGCCCATGCAGCCGCCGACCACGTTCGGGCAGATCACGAAAAAACGCTCGGTATCGATCGGCAGACCGGGGCCGACCATGGTCTCCCACCAGCCGGCCTTGCCGGTGACCGGATGCTCGTTGATGACGTGCTGGTCTCCCGTCAGCGCATGGCAGACCAGGACCGCATTGCTGCGGTCGGCATTGAGCGTGCCGTAGGTCTGATAGGCGATCTGCCACGGCGCGAAATCGACGCCGGCGTCGAGCCGCAACGGCTTGCTCGCGGAAAAACGCACCACCGGCGAATGCGGCATATCCGCTTCGCGGGTGCGGTCGGCAAGATCGAGGATGGCGCTGACGTCGGCCATTACCACATCCTTGGGCGCTGTCCTTAGAATGCCAACCTTAGCATGCCATTTGCGGCGGCGCGGTCCAGCTTCAGCCGCTGGATCTTTGAGTTGAGCATGATCTTACCCGAAAACCGGTTTCCACTTTTCGGGATCATGCTCTAAAGGCAGACCCGGCAATCAGAGGGGCGTAAATAGGCCCGTTGCCACTTAAGTCAATGTTTTCTTTGCTTTCGGGCTTAACGACACCTATCAATCCGCCCAACTGCCGGGACTGTAAATGCCGAAACCGCCGTCAAAATCATCATCCCAGATCGACCCGACGCTTCCCGAGCTGCGGGTTGAGATCGATCGCATCGATGGGGAAATGCACGGCCTGCTGATCAAGCGCGGCGAGATCATCGACCGGCTGATCGCGGTGAAAAAGACCGAGGAAACTGGATCCGCGTTCCGCCCGGCCCGCGAGGCCGACATGATGCGGCGGCTGGTCAAGCGTCACCATGGCAACCTGCCATTCGACACGGTGGAGAGCATCTGGCGGGTCATCATCTCGACTTTCACCTATGTGCAGGCGCCATTCGCCGTGCATGCGGATCTCTCCGCCGGCGACGCACTCATGCGCGATTCCGCCCGGTTTCATTTCGGTTTCACGGTGCCCTTCGTGCCGCATATCGGGGCATCGAGCGTGGTCGAAGCGGTCTCGGAATCCCGCGGCGACCTCGGCCTCATTCCGGCTTTTGCCACCGCGGGCGCAGGCCCCTGGTGGGCGGCGCTCGAATTCGACAGCGCGCCGAAAATCATCGCCCGGTTGCCGTTCGTCGAGCGCGCCAATCACCCGGCCGCGATGCCGGTCTTTGTGATCTCGCGCGTCGCCGCCGACGCCATGGTGACCGAGACCGAAGTCTGGAGCCTGCGGGTCTCCGGCTGGAGCGGCACAGCGGTGAATGCCGTAGCCCCCCTCGCCGACGTGATCGCCCTGCCCGACCGGGCCTTCGACGGGGCGGCTCTATTGGTGTCCACGGAGAAAGGCGGCATCGATCCGGTCGCGGCAGCCTTGGTTAAGGCCGGGGCCTCGATCCGCTCCAAAGCCCTCGTCGGCAGTCACGCGACCCGCTATACCGTGGCCGACAAATAGTATCTCCGCGACAAGCGGAAGCTTTTTTCGGGATACCGAGGGTGTTTGGAGTTCAAAGATAATGTCTGCGATGCGTCCGCAACCACGGCCCGGCGTGCTCGACATCAAGGCCTATGTGCCCGGCAAGAGCTCGGCGCCGAACGTGGCCAAGGTTTACAAATTGTCCTCGAACGAATCCCCGCTCGGCCCGAGCCCGCGCGCGATCGCGGCCTATAAGGCCTGGGCCGATCGTCTCGAGGACTACCCGGACGGCGCGGCGAGCGATTTGCGCGAGGCCATCGGGCGCGCCTTCGGGCTCGATCCGGAACGCATCGTCTGCGGCGCCGGCTCCGATGATTTGCTGCATCTTCTCGCCGCCGCCTATCTCAAGGACGGCGACGAGGCGATCTACACGACGCACGGCTTTCTGATCTATCCGATCGCCGTTCTCGCCACCGGCGCGACGCCTGTCGCGTCGCCGGAGAAGAATTACACCGCCGACGTCGACGCCATCCTCGCCGCGGTGACGGAGAAGACCAAAATGGTCTTCATCGCCAATCCGAACAATCCGACCGGCACCGCGCTGTCGTTCGACGAGGTCAAGCGCTTGCACTACGGCCTGCCCGGCCATGTGATGCTGGTGCTCGATGCCGCTTACGCCGAATATGTCACGCGCAACGATTACGAGGCCGGCATCGAACTGGTCGCGACATCGGAAAATGTCGTGATGTGCCGCACGTTCTCGAAGATCCACGGACTGGCAGCGCTGCGGCTCGGCTGGATGTTCGCGCCCGCTGCGATCGTCGATGCCATCAATCGCATCCGCGGCCCGTTCAATTCCAGCGGGCCGGCGATTGCCGCCGGCATCGCTGCGATCGAAGATATCGCGCACCAAGAGCGCTCGCGCGAGCACAATACACGCTGGCTCAATTGGCTCACCGCGGAGATCGGCAAGCTCGGCCTCGCCATGACGCCGAGCGTTGCCAATTTCGTGCTAATCCATTTTCCGGACACCAAAGGCCGCACCGCCAAGGACGCCGACGCCTTTCTCACTGCGAGCGGGCTGATCCTACGGCAGACCACCGCCTACAAATTGCCGAACGCGCTACGCTTAAGCGTCGGCACCGAGGAGGCGAACCGTCTGGTCGTCGCGGCGCTGGCGGAGTTCATGAAATAAGGCGCACGCCATGAGTCTGTTCAAGCGCGTTGCCATTATCGGACAAGGATTGATCGGGTCCTCACTGACCCGGGCCATCCAGGCGCGTCAGCCTGATGCTGAGGTCGTTATCACTGACGCCTCCCCCAAGGTTCGTCAGCGCCTTCGCGAGCTTGGCCTTGGCCAAGCCAAGGTCACCGACACCAGTATGGAGGCGGTGCAGGGCGCCGATCTCATTATCGCTTGCGTCCCGGTCAGCAGAATCGGCTCCGTCGCGGAGGAAATCGGCGGTCACATCCGGCCCGGCGCGCTCTTTTCCGACGTCGGTTCGGTCAAGGGAGCCGTCGTCCGCGATGTGACGCCGCACCTGCCGCCGCAAATCCACTTCATCCCCGCCCATCCGGTGGCGGGCACCGAGCATTCCGGTCCCGACAGTGGCATGGCGGACCTGTTCGAGAACCGCTGGTGCATATTGACGCCGGCACCGGATGCCGATCAGGCCGCGGTCGAAAAAGTCCGTTCACTCTGGCAGGCCATGGGCTCGACGGTCGAAGTCATGAGTGTGGAGGATCATGACTATGTTCTCGCGATTACCAGTCATTTACCGCACCTCATCGCGTTTACGATCTTTCACACCGCGCTCCGCCACGAGGAGAAGACCCATTCCGAGGTGATGAAATTCTCGGCCGGCGGCTTTCGCGACTTCACTCGCATCGCCTCGTCCAATCCGACGATGTGGCGGGACATCTTCCTGAACAACAAGGCGGCAGTCCTCGGCGCGCTCAAAGAGTTCCAGGCCGACATCACCGCCTTAGCGGCCGCGATCGAACGGGACGATGCCGAGAAACTGGTCGACGAGCTGTCGAAGAGCCGGCTCACGCGCCGCAAAGTCATAGAAAAAGAGCACATTTCGTTGGCGCCGAAAAAGGCGAAGGACGAAATAGCAATCGTGCCGCCCTACGGCTGGTCGGACTAGGTGCTGCCCGCCGATCTGCCGTCAGCCCGCCCGCACCGTTAGCGCCTCTTCCACCATCTTGCGCAGCGCGGCAAGCGTGAAGGGCTTTGAGATCACATCGTGAATGAGCGCATCAAGACCGTGGGCGCGCTCGCGCTGATCGGCATAGCCGGTCATCAGGAGAATAACGAGCTCGGGATCGTCGCGCGCTGCCGCAAGCGCGAGCGCGATGCCATCCATGATCGGCATGCGGATGTCGGTGAGGAGAAGATCGAAGCCTCCGCCCTCACGCTGCAACACGTCGAGCGCTTCGCTACCGTCACAGGCAGTCTTGACGTCGTGACCAACCATGGTCAGCCCGCGCGCGCACATCGCGCGCAATGCCTCTTCGTCTTCGGCGATCAGAATTTTGGCCATCAGCGCGATCCGGCGTAAATGTCATTGCGGTTGAGGAAGCGCACCAGCACGTCGTGGGCATCCGGCGGCGGCGAGGCAAGCCGGGTGCGGAACGGCGCCGCATCGCCCGGCGACAACAAGGTGCGCGGCAATACGGCAGTCCAGGAATAGATTTCTTGCCGCCCGGCATTGCGCACCGCAAAGCGCAGCCGCGGCACGTCGACGATCTTGTGCGTCTCGTTGACGATCTCGCCCTCGACCACCAGGATCGGCACGCCCTCGTGCTGTTCGGTCGACGTGCTGAGATTGTCGAAGGCGAGGCCGCGCAGGTTCACCGGCATCCCGAGCCGGGCGTAAAACGATGCCGTCTGCGGCATCAGCCGGACGAAATCGTTGCGCCAGCCGATGACAATGGCGTCAAGCAGGATCAGCGCAAGGATCAACGACTGCATGCCGGACAGCGGCCAGCGCAGCCACCAAAACCTGCCGCCATCCGGATAGAGGCGCGCCGCGAGTGTCTCGATGTCGTCGACCGACTGTTCGGCGGCAGCATCATCATCCACCGGGTCGTTTTCGGGATCATCGTCATCGAGATCGGTTGGCGCGATGGAGGGGGACTCCACCGCAAAGGCATCGGCACCGACACCCGGATCCTCTTCCGGGCCGTCGAACCAGGCCTCGGCCTGGGTCTGCAGGTGCGCGGGCACGGCCCCTTCGGCCTCGGTATCGTCGCCCCATTCCCCGGCCGCGGCTTCGGCCATCGCCTCGACGGTGCGGCGCACCGGCGCCAGCGCCTCGGCAGCGGCCATCAGCCTATCGGCATGGGACAGTTCGGCCTGCCAGACCGTCTTGCAGCGCACGCAGCGCACTTTCCGGCCGTTCGGCCGCAGGCTCGCCACGTCCAGATCGTAGGATGTTGCGCAGTTCGGGCAGACAATCAGCATAGGTGAATCAAGAGCCCACCATCTTTAGGGAAACCCTAACAGGCCAACCGTTAACGGATTGGAAACCAAACCGATCCGGCCGGCGCCCTGCCGCCGACACCCGCGGGCCGACGGTCGGGGCTTGGGGTCGGACCTAGATCCAGACCCAGAGCCGGACCTAAAGCCAGACCTAAAGCCAGACCTAAAGCCAGACCTAAAGCCAGACTTGGGGGCCGGACTCGCAACCCGGAGGTGTTAAGTTGGCGGTTAGGACGAATCGCTTGGTCAACATAGGCCAATG